>Ga0247770_1000018_pt1 | contig 127553 bp, 94 predicted proteins | sample UWRJL136409B6_FD_179943 | JGI IMG/M metagenome (GOLD analysis project Ga0247770, IMG submission 179943) | Plant litter microbial communities from Arlington Agricultural Research Station in Wisconsin, United States - UWRJ-L136-409B-6 | ecosystem: Environmental > Terrestrial > Plant litter >...
GTATTGGTAGTTTTCGCTTGCCACCACGTAGCAACTTGAGTTTTCAGTGCTACATCATGAGTTATTTGCTTGCGCCATGTTTTAGGTTTTTTGTCAACCTCTTTTACTGGACTGGCGCTCTAGCCAAGACTTGTTTAGTCATGATTTGGCTGATTGACCGTTTGGAAGGTAAACCCCAGTATCATCTTGCTTAACTTTGTTCCGCTTCGTTAAGCCCTTTAGATTCAAATCTTTATGAAAAAAGAATTTAGCTCCTGACCTCACAAGCTTGTGAGCAGTCTTATAGTGGAAATCTTGGCGAGAACGAGCTATCTTCTGGTGTTGTTTTGCTTCATTTTTAGCTAATTTGCGTCTGGCTTTAGAGCCGCGCTTCCGTTTATTTCGTTTTCTTGAAATACGGTCTAACTTGGCTTGATTTCTACGAAGCGGTTTTAACGAGGGTAGCTTCTCGCCTGAAGACGTTGCCAAATAGACATCTTCATGAAGCACTGCATCCAACCCAATTGAGTTGTCCCATTTTGGGGTAACTTTGTCGGGTGTGAACTCGGGAACAGAAGAGTCTTCGAGCATCAATTGAATGAACCAACCATCAGCCTTTCTGGTTGCACTAGGTTGTTTAACAGTAAATCCGTCAGGAATTGAGCGGTGCATCCGAACTTTTACGACACCCTTTAGGCAATCGGATGTAAATCCAATTCTTGCGAACCAATTTAATCCAATCGTCCTTAGCCATAGAGAAGGTCATCGTTCGATAATCCGGTTCAGCCTTAAATCGGGGTTTACCCGATCTTCCACCCTTACTGTCACCTACTATGAACCGCTCAAATGCTTTATCTACTCGCTTAGATACGTCTTGCAGGATAGTTGAATCTCCCTGTTTAAAGTCCAGTAGCTCACCACTATGGAAGACTTTTACCAAGTCTTTCTTGATGACGGGCAATTGTTGTTTTTGCGAGTAATAGTTGGGCTTTTCGCGAGGCGCAGAGATACTAGCAATCAATGGACAAGCATTCACATTAGTGCGATTCATTTCCCACCAATCAAATCGATCGCCCAACTGTCGGTTGTACCAATAACGACAAGTTCTCAACCAGTTGTTGAGGGTCAATTTTTGATTGGTACCGGGATAAAACTGATACTGGTATGTTGTCTTCATTGCGTCACGACCTTTACGCATTTATTTAGTATAAAAATACCAGAAAATACTGCACTATAGCCTTTCTCAGAAAGATGAGGTACGACTGGGCATAGGGCATAGGGCATAGGGCATAGGGCATACCTCACTTTTTTGAGAACCGCTATATGTCAATCAATTAAATAATTATATCGAACAAAATTAACCTATCAAATAAAGATACTTGTTGTGCTTTGATGTCGTCATCCACCTGTTCATTCCTCGCCCGCTATGCTTGTGAGGTCATGAATAGGTGGAATCAGGAGTCTCACGTGCCTCCTCTCATCCCACACTAACCGAAACGGTATAGTGTGGGGTTTCCCGTCTGGCTAGCTAAAAACTCTTTAACTCAAAAGTCAGATTGCGTCCGATAGATTCATCTGTCATTGTTCGCTGTGCGAAGCAATGACATACAAGAATGATGCTATCGGACGCGATATCAAAACCCAAAACTCCCATTCCCTTAAGGTTGCGGGGTTGATTCCTCGGCTTCGGGTACCTCGGGTTCCTGCAAAATCACCGGACGCTGCTGGGGGTCAGAGCGATTGCTTTGCTCTTGCATCACAGTTTTAGCAAGACTGGGGTCAAAGTAGCGGTTAAAGTTCGATCGCGACTGATTTACTCGCCCTTGGGTAAGATTGACTTCTGCTTGGATTTCGTGCAATTTTTCTTGCACGGCCCGGTAGTGAGGCCAAAGCTGAATCAAAGCAGAAGAGGCACAGACTGAAAGTACCATGTTGACTGCTAACTTGACTCCTGTTTCGGCGCCGAGCGTTTTGTGAGGGTAGGAACGCTGGCGGCGGCTGCTGCCTGGAGCAACCCGAGGAGAGTTTTTTACAGGTCGCAGTGGAGTAACGGTGGGTTGAATCGCTTGCATAATTTTTTTTCAAATACCTGAGACTGAGGTTTTAGAGCTCAAAAGAGCAAATTCTGAGCTTAACGCACACCCGCCCCGGTTTGTCAGGGTGCCCAGAGCCAAAATTTTTGAGACTGATTGACATCCTCGTTGATGAGCTGAAGCTAACCTCAACTTTTGTGGGTGATATCGCTTACTACCCGGATGGCGCCGCCTGAGGCGACCTTCGTGCGGCGTTGCTGATGCACGAACCTCAAAGCTTTGGGATTGGCCATGACCACGCCACACGAATGGGTAGCCAACTGTTTAACTCCCAAATCAACACCAACAAACTCCCGCGACGCCAGGCGTAGCTTCTGGCTCTATTGAATAGCTAAAGCTGATCTACCAGCTTCCAGCTTCTTGAATGAAATAGTAAATGCTTTTGTGGTGACATGGGGCAAGCCTTCGTAGGTAGATACCCAGCCAATTGTAGGTAACATCAATTGAGTGCCGCCCAAAGCTATGGGTCTGCCACTAGCATCAACGGTAAAACTATCGTGCCTACCCTTTTTATTGAACTTGGGATAAGCTGTCCTGAGCCTCAGCCATTAAGATTTACTCCTTCGTCCCCATTCCTCTATTAGCAACAAGCTTGCGCTGTGGCGCGGGCCTTCTGGGCGTGCTAGGTGACGCCTGAGGACAGAATTTCCAAATAAAAATGCCTGCCCTTGCAGTCTCGTCTTGCTGACCACAGACAATTTACTCCACTGAGGCAGCAATTGTCTGTAATCCGAGAGAGTTAACTACTCGGGCAGGCGAGCGACCGATTCGCGGCTGCTGCCTGGAAACTACTTGTACAGTTCAGTTGCGAGGCGGAAAGCCATGATTCCGGGAATCAAAGCAATTACGAGCGCTACATAGACTTGGGTATCTGTTAAAGACATATTGGGAAAACTCCTTTTCGCGGGCACGAGCTTTCACCAATTTCAGACAAATTGGCGCTTTTGGGAATCATTTGTTACAACTTGAAATAAATTTGGTGCGTCCGGGGAGGAGTGTCCGAGTGTCCGAGTGGGGGAGTGGAGGAGTCGGATGTGGGGAGAGTGTCCGAGTGTCCGAGTGGGAAAAATCCTGCTTCTTCCCTCTTCTTTGTACCCTCTTACCTCAACATCCATCCGTTATATCCGTTACATCCGAACCAAGCGAAGCAAGCGAATCCGTTGCCGAACTTTCTTCGTTCCGACCATCGGAGTAGTGCAGAATTACCGCATTAGGTTAAGATTTAAGTGAAGGTGACACTAATTTGAGACAGAGCGGGTAATTTGCGCTGCGCTCGACCCTTGCCAATCTTAGGTGCACAAAAGAGTTAATGGTAGATAAATTTCTCGAAGCTTCGCCCAATGTTGGACTTGACGGCTTTTTATTATTGTTGGTTTTGGTGGCTTTGGAGGCTGTACTTTCTGCTGACAACGCGATCGCCCTGGCGTCTATTTCTAAAGGTTTAGAAGATGCCAAGGATCAGCAAAATGCTCTCAACTTGGGTTTGATAATTGCTTTTGTACTGCGGGTATTACTAATTTTAACGGCTACTTGGGTAATCCAATACTGGCAGTTTGAACTGCTTGGTGCTCTCTACCTGCTGTGGCTTGTTTTCCAACATTTTACTTCAGAGACAGACTCCGAAGGAGAACATCATGGGCCCAGATTTGCCTCGGTGTGGCAAGCAATTCCCATGATTGCTTTTACGGATTTAGCGTTTTCTTTGGATAGCGTTACTACTGCGATAGCCGTTTCTGACAACACTTTTATCGTCGTAACAGGCGCTACTATTGGAATTATTGCCTTGCGATTCATGGCCGGATTGTTCATCCGCTGGCTGGATGAATTCGTTCACCTAGAAAGTGCTGGTTACATCACAGTTGGGTTCGTGGGACTGCGGTTGTTGCTGAAAGTAATTAATCCGGAGTTAGTTCCTCCGCAATGGCTGCTAGTTTCCAGTATCGTGTTGATGTTTGTGTGGGGATTTTCTAAGCGGACTCCCGAGCCAGTCGAGCTTGCAAAATCTCTAGACGTTGCTCTCAATCAGGCGGATTCAGAAGTTGCTGTGCCAGAATCGCAAGGACAGAAGTCCGAAATTTAACATACTTTCATCTGAATAAAAGTAGCTTAAATCTGTCAAACCAACAAGATTGAAGGCTGGTTAAAACGTGCAAAAGCCTTTCATCCCCGTGACTTTAGTCCGGGGATGAAAGGCTTCTATTTTGTAATATCGTTTCCTTCAGTAGCCGATCGAACTTATAGGAGTACATTTAGACCTATGGTTCGGCAGTTATCAAAATCAGACTCAGCAATGGTTGCGCTGGTGGGATAGCGAGGGGAATTCGTTGCTGACGGGGAGGAACAAGCCGGCGCAGGAACGCCAACGGGCACAAGCCCAGGGCCCAGTAGCCGATCGACAACAGCAACAGAAAGAGCGATTGGTGGCATATTGGCGATTGCAGGCGATCGATCCGGATCAGATTTGAGCCTTGGTGGTGGCTGTATTTTTTGAGGAGAGGGAAAGAGGGCGAGCGATGGGAAGGAGTTGCAGGCGATCGCAATTTTTCGGCATCCTAATGCTAAATCTAGTGTGGGTGCGTAAGTCCTGTTAAATAACGAAGAAGGAAGAGGGGGAGACTGAGAGACGAGAAGAGTGGGAGGATTTTTTCCTCATTAGGAATTAGGAATTAGCAATTAGAAATTAGCAATTAGCTATGGCTTAGGCTTACCGACAAAGAAAGCTAAGGGAGAATTCTCACCACAAGATAACCGAACTTTAGAACCAATGGGAAAAACATTTCCTGCGGTTGTGAGTGCATATAACATTTCGCCAGAAGGTGTTTTTAAACAATAACGATTTTCTCTGCCTAAGAATTGACGATCGCAAATCACAACAGGCGAATCTTCATCTAAGTATAAACTCAAGTCTTCCTGCCGGATCATCAATTCTCCTTGAGTAGAAACATCACAGGGAACTGGTGAACCTGAATCTCGTTTAACAGCAAAACAACCTACTTCTGTTTCCCAAAAATCCTGCTTCAGCGATGCCGACACAAAATTAGCTTGCGTCACAAACTCAGCCACAAATCGAGATGCTGGTTCTTGATAAACTTCCTCTGGAGTGCCAAACTGTTCTACTTGACCTTGACGCATCACCGCTACCCAATCTGAAATCGAAAGTGCTTCTTCGCGATCGTGGGTGACAAATACACCAGAGGTTCCCGTTGCTTTGAGAATCTCGCGGACTTCCTGACGCAATCTTAACCGTACTTGTACATCTAAATTACTCAAGGGTTCATCTAGTAAAATAATCGCAGGTCTAGGGGCTAACGCACGGGCCAGGGCTACTCGCTGTTGCTGACCCCCCGATAATTCATGGGGATAACGGTTTTCCAATCCTTCTAATCCCACCAACGCTAATGCTTCTGCGACACCTTTCTGAATATTATGCTTTGACTCTTTTCCTTGATGCCTTAAGCCAAAAGCTACATTTTTCGCGACTGTCAAATGGGGGAAAAGTGCATAGTCTTGAAACACCATACCAATGTCTAGCTGTTCCGGCGGTACTGACATATTAACACTGGCTACAGTTTTTCCTGCTAAAGCGATCGTCCCTGCTTGTAGCTGTTCAAAACCCGCAATTAACCGCAGTAACGTTGTTTTCCCACAACCCGATGGTCCCAACAACCCCAGTATATCTCCTTGATGTAAAGTCAGGGTGACAGATGCCACTGCAGGTGATGCTGCTTGGGAATACTGTTTTGTTACACCATCCAAATGCAGAATTATCGGTCGAACCATTATTGCTATAAATAATCAACAACTTACTATTCTACAATAAACCAGTTTAGTGAGATAAATTGTCAGAAAGACTTGACAAATGTTTACACCTACTGATAAACTAGCAAGCTAGACTTTTTACTAGCGATGAAAAATTCCAAACAATCACTACAGCAAACAGGAATCAGGACAATCGAATGGCGATCGACCTTACGCGGTCTATTCGCTAGTGGGTGGACTGTGGCAATTATCGCTTTAGCATTGCCGATCGCCCTACCAGTTCTCAGTGTCTTATCCAGTATCTTTGTTGAAGCTAAAGATACATGGCAACATTTAACTGAGACCGTTTTAATCCGTTATATTGTCAACTCTTTATGGTTAACGATCGGTGTCGGCTGTGGTGTTGTCGTGATAGGCGTAGGATGTGCCTGGCTAGTAACAATGTGTCGCTTTCGGGCCAGCCGGGTATTTGAATGGGCATTACTGTTACCCTTAGCGGCCCCAGCTTATGTGCTAGCTTATACTTATACAGACTTTTTAGAATTTTCCGGCCCAGTTCAAAGTGCTTTGCGTTATATTTTTGGCTGGAGTTATGGAGACTATTGGTTTCCTAACGTGCGATCGCTCCCGGGAGCAATCTTAATGCTAATCTTAGTTTTATATCCCTACGTCTACCTATTAACAAGAGTTGCATTTTTAGAGCAATCCACTTGTACGCTAGAAGCTAGTAGAATACTGGGCTGTAGTCCTTGGCGGAGTTTTATTACAGTTGCCTTACCAATGGCAAGACCCGCAATTGTTGCAGGTTTAGCACTGGCTTTGATGGAAACTCTCAACGATTATGGCACTGTTCAGTATTTTGGAGTTGATACATTTACTACAGGTATTTATCGGACTTGGTTTGGCATGGGAGAACGAATCGCAGCCAATCAACTAGCTGCCCTGCTATTATTATTTGTTCTGGGTTTAATTTTAGTAGAACGCTGGTCGCGCAGTCGGACTAAATATTATCAAGCTAGCAGTCGCTATCGCCAACTACAAACTTATCAGCTTAAAGGAATCCGGGAAATTTTAGCGGTAATGGCTTGTTTCCTGCCGCTATTTTTTGGTTTTTTATTGCCAGCCGGTCTTTTATTCAACTTGACCTTAGCGAATTGGCAAGTAACCTTAGATGAACGCTTTTGGATATTTGCCCGTCATAGTTTAATTTTGGCAACACTGACAGCAATTTTAGCCGTAGTTATTGCCTTAATTATGGCTTATGGCTTACGGTTATATCCTAATTTAGGAGTGCAGTTAGGAACTAGAGTTGCGGCAATGGGCTATGCTGTACCTGGTTCTGTCATTGCAGTGGGGATTATGGTTCCCATTGGAAAATTTGACAATCTATTTGATAGTTGGATGCGTGAAAACTGGGGAATTTCTACAGGCTTGTTGTTAAGTGGTACGATCGCAGCTTTGGTATTTGCTTATATAGTTCGCTTCCTAGCTGTTTCTTTAAATGCCGTGGAGTCAAGTTTGAGCAAAATTAAGCCTAATTTAGATGATGCGGCGAGAAGTTTGGGTTATAGTCCGATGCAAACTTTAGTTACAGTTCATACACCAATGATGACGGGAGGTTTATTAACTGCTATGATGTTAGTATTCGTTGATGTCATGAAAGAGTTACCTGCTACTATAATTATTAGACCTTTTAACTTTGATACGTTGGCTGTACGAACTTATCAACTTGCCTCAGATGAGCGATTGGCTGAAGCTTCTGGTTCTGCACTCGCTATTGTTTTAGTGGGAATGTTACCAGTTATTTTATTAAGTTGGAAAATTGCGCGATCGCGCAAGTCTTCAACAGAGTTAACAGTTAACAGTTAAAATTATTCCTTTGAAAATCAAGATGATTAATAAAAACTTAGCAATGTTTACCCGCACTACTGGCACAATCTCTTTGTTACTGCTTACTATTTTTGTCACCTTTGGGTGCCAAAAACAGGAGGCTGATTCCCTCCAAACATTACAAAAAACTAAGCAATGTCCAGAATGCGATCTGACTAATACCAAGTTAAGTGACATGGATTTAACCAGCGCTAATCTCAATAATGCTAAGTTGGAAGGTGCTGTGCTAGAAAATGTCAAACTTAATGAAGCCTTACTCGATAGCGTCAATCTCAAAGGTGCAAATTTAAAAGGTGCTTCTCTGGAAAAAGCAGGTTTATCTGCCGCCGATCTCACACAGGCTGATTTGAGTAATGCAAATCTTAAGGGGGCTTTTTTGCGAGGGGCCAAACTAAATAATGCCAATCTTAGTAATGCCGATTTAAGTGAAACTGACTTAAATAGTGCTGATTTGACAGGGGCAAACCTGAAAGGGGCAAACCTGAAAGGGGCAATAATGCCGGATGGTACAATTAAAAATTAAAGAAGTTCTACCAATTTAATGTGAAGTTACACACTAATTAAACCCCCTTGTCTAGTCTCCCTTAGTAAGGGCGGCCAGACAAGGGGTACTTGATTCAGTTGATGATTACAGAGAAATGATATCAGGAGTCAGAATTCAGAATAATTCATTATGAATTATTCTAAAATTTAAGTTCTGACTCGTGACTTCTTGTTCAAAACGTTTCTATTTCCATCCGGCGCGATCGGTAATCTTTAAAGCGTCGGCGTTATTTTTCCCAAACACATCAGGGTTAAGAGGGTCAGATTTGAATGTACCAAAACTGGCAACTGCAGGATCGATCGCCACACCTGAAATCACAGGGTATTCGTAATTACTCCTAGCAAAAATTTGTTGAGATTCCTTAGTGGCTAGGTGTTCTAAGAATTTGATCGCGGCTGCTTTGTTACGGGAGGTTTTGACTACACCGGCACCACTAATATTGACGTGGGTACCGCGATCGCGCTGGTTGGGGAAAAATACACCTACTTTCGCCGCGATCGCCTGTTCTTTTGGATCTTTCGATTTCATTAAGCGAGCTACATAATAGGTATTAACAAGGGCTATATCGCCTACCCCATCAGCAACAGCCTTGATTTGCGCCGTATCATTTCCCTCTGGAGGACGTGCAAAATTAGCCACCAATCCTCGCGCCCAAGCTTCTGTTTTTTGAGCTCCATGAACCGCTAGCATAGCCCCAACAAGAGACTGATTATAGATATTAGTGGACGATCGCACTAAAATTTTGCCTTTCCACCGAGGTTCTGTCAGCGCTTCATAGGTTGACAATTGGGCAGGGTTCACCTTGCTTTTGTTATAAACAATCACCCGTGCCCTGCGCGATAGACCAAACCAGAAACCTTGAGGATCTCGCAAACTTGCTGGAATTGCCGATGTCAGGACTTGTGAAGACACAGGTTGTAGGATACCGGCTTGTTTCGCCCGCCACAAACGCCCACCATCAACGGTGAGGTAAACATCAGCGGGGCTATTTGCACCTTCACTTTTGATCCGTTCAATTAGTTGGTCAGCCTCGGCTTCAACGAGGTTAACCTTGATGCCAGTTTTTTTCGTGAAGCTTTGGTACAACTGATTATCAGTGTCGTAGTGACGTGCTGAATAAAGGTTGACGGTGCCCGTTTGGGCTAGGACTGGGGCTTTTTTGCTGAGTTCCCCCACTGCCACGACAGCCATTGCTGTACCGCTGGCAAGAAAAATACGTCGAGAAATGCTCATTGTTCTATAATGATAGATTTTTTCATCTGGGAATTGACACGATGGTGTATCCACAGCCATCTATAGTCATTGCTATACTATATTAATGGAAGTAATTCTTATTTGTTTATAAAGAGCGTAACTATTTTAGGGCTGACGCACGGGTGGTCAGAAACCGGGTTTTTATACGACAATACTTCGTGCAGCCTGCAGATTCGGTAAAAAATTCGCTTATAAAGGTCTTGATGCGTCCAGGACAGTCTTTATGACACAGATTTTTGCTGACTAGGTATCACAACGGTTGTTGGCAATGATGTTGACATTACCATGATTTGACATTTTGTTTTCTCATCTAGCCGATCCCATAGTTGCCAGAACCATTGGATCCATTCAAATAGCCAATTAAATATCATTGCTTGCCCCCCAAGCAAGCTTAAAATACTGCCCCACATTCTCAATACCCGATCGCCCAACGAGTAGAACGGGCAAAGCAATTGTTGAAAGAAAAAGAGCGATCGATTATAAACATTGCCGTATTGGTGGGGCTTCAACAGCCACAGCCATTCGCAGCACACAGTTTCGGCAATTTACGGGGATGACACCGATAGCCTGCGCGATCGTGGAGTCAGGTCGAGTTTGGTTTTACAGGTTTGAAGCTTTACACTTCGTGCTCAAGCGGGTTGTCACACAGCAGAAAACTAAACATAGGTTGCTAAAGTCCTGACGTGAGAAGTAGCGGCTGCAACTGTAACTGGTAATCTGTAGCCACCTCCGTGAGTAGAGAGAACTGGACATCCACATCTCTTAGCAAAATCTAATACTATTTCCGTCAGTTTACAGAAATCAGCATTTGTCCAATCTGTGATTCCCTTTCCACAATCATCTCTGTGTGAATCATAACCCGAAAAAATAGCAACTAAGTCAGGTTGCCAGGGAAGGTTTTCTAGAGCTTCCTCAAAAGTGCTGATACTCTGATGTCCGCAGTAGAATCTGCCAGTTATACCCTCTGACTCCAAAACTTTAACAGGAAAAGATTCACTAACGATCGGAATGTTACAGTGCCCCACTGCTTCGGCAAAAGTTGTGGTTCCAACCTTCAAGTCTGATGCTTTAGCCATGTAGAGATCGACGCCACTATGAATGCTAATACAATAGATGCTGCGATCGTTGATAAAGATTGACTGAGTTCCATCGCCATGATGAATATCCCAGTCAACCATCAATACTTTTTCAAATCCTTGAACTTGAGCATATCGAGCAGCAGCGGCAAGAGGATTTAAGAGACAGTAACCGTGTCCCCAATTAATATGAGCGTGATGCCCAACCATACTAAAGCAGTAAGCGCGTTCTAGGTTTCCCTGTTTCATTTGGTCGATCGCTTCCATCATTCCTCCCAAACCGTAAAGATAACCGGGCAAACAATACTCCAAGCCTTGACATTCAATACTCAATTCTGGTAATGATCTGCTGATTTCATCCAGAGGTCGATCGACGGCTTGCAATATAATTTTTTGAAGATATTCACGACTGTGAACCCTAAGATAATCGCTTATCCTAGCCTTTCTTAAGGGTAATGCAGGATAGTTTTTCAGATAGTTTTTAAGAGTGTGTCTAACTTGGTTATAGTAAGTAAAAGAATATCCGGTAAAAGAAATTTCTTGAAGGTGTTTGGAAGTAGAAAATGTTTGTGGGTGCAGATAGGTGGCAAATCGCATGGCTTTATTTCATCCCTAACTAGCAAATACACTGCTTCCAAGGAATTCAAGCATTATATCAAATCCGGGTTAGCTACCCCCTTGCTCGTGGGGAGAACAAAACTCACTTCTTGCGATCGCCAGAGAATCTACCAGCTTGCTATTTTTCCCTCAGCAGGATTGTCATATTCCAGCAGATGGGTAGCAAGCCAAGAGTTCCTGCTCATAAAATATGCAAAAAAAGCATAATTTCAGTTAGTTAGTGAAAACAACGATCGCAACTATGAAGTTACCAGCAATTGTTTTACGGTAAAACATCCGACGATCGCTACTCGGATGGTGGAGGTACGATTTCGATATCGTACTGGGGAGCAGTAGTAATAATTTTGTCAAGGTCTTCAGGGCTCAAGGGTGCTCCAAGGGTAATCTCACCATTCACGGCCTTTCCAACTTCGGCAATAAATTTCTCAAAGCCAGCAGGAGTGACCAAAACCAGCATTTTAGCGGGTATAGCGGTGGTATTCGTAAATCGGTGAAGCTGGCCTTTCGGTGAATGAAGAAAGGTTCCAGCCGTCGCAAGGAAAGTACGATCGTCAAGCTGGAATTCAATCTCTCCGTCTTAAACATAAAATGATTCATTTTGTCGGTTGTGCCAATGGGTCGGCGCACAGCCACCAGGTGCAACAATTACCTCACAAAGCGCATAGGCTTCCCCTGTTTCTTCACCAATTGCTTTGAAGGTATAGAGGTCTTGACCAAAGTAGTAAGAACGACCTTGACCGGGTTCAAGAAAAAGTCCGTTTTGATGAATTGTCATTTGTTAATTCCTAAAGGGAAGTGTTAGCTGGCTGGCGATGGGTTTTTGTGGAACATTCTTCACGAAGTCAGAATCTTCTCAATACGCCGATCGGGGATCAGCCACATGATTGCAACTAAAACATACAGCATGAAAGCCAACCATGAGTTGACAAAGGAAAGTAGGATTGCTACGGTATAAATCACCACTGATACTTTACCCTTCAAGTCTCGCCCAAGTGCAATGGCCAGAGTGGATTCTTTACCGTGGTGAGAAATAAGAACACGAGTAAAAATGAAGTAAGCGATCGCCGCCAACAATAGGACTATGCCATAAAGCGCAACTGGCCAGGCCGCGAAGTGGTTCTCGCCTGTCCAGCCAGTGACAAAGGGAATGAGTGACAACCAGAACAGCAGATGCAAATTAGCCCACAACACATTACCATTGACCTGCCGAGTCGCCTGTAACAAGTGATGGTGGTTGTTCCAGTAGATACCAAGATAAATAAAACTGAGTACATAGCTCAGAAATACTGGAACTAGCGGACGCAGCGCAGCTAAATCTGCTTGATGGGGCACTTTCAATTCCAGCACCATAATGGTGATGAGAATGGCGATTACACCATCGCTGAATGCTTCTAACCTGCCTTTACCCATTTTTGTAGATCCTCCTTTTTTGCTGGCGCGGTCGATCGCTCTTAATTCCAAAAATAACTTAGCATAAGGTCGGTTGCAGTGATGTGTTATACCGATGGGCGATCGCTTGCACTTACCAACAAAGCCAACCATTTTGCTTGCCTAATCACCATACTGCCATCAAGTATCTAAATGCTAGCTATATCTACTCGTAGCGTACCTTCTTGGATTTAATCACCTCAATTACATCATCGTGCCTTTGCCCCTCAATAATATCCTTGAGATGAATTTGCCCATTAATGTATTGAACGTGGATACGCCAGCCTGAGACTTTATCGATATCAGCACGATAAATTGCCTGCTTCACACCCTTTACTTTGTGCAGTCTCGTCTTGGGAAACTTTCTCGTTCTGTGACATTCGTTGTCTTCAAGTTCTGCCAAAGCTTCAAGAAAACAAATCTTTAGCTCATCATCTGGCAAAATTTTCAGGGCTTCGTGAATAATGCCATATTCATCGCAGAGCGTAATAGTCTGTGCCATAAATAAGCTTAGGAGATTTGGGCAGCTTCTAGATTGTGGTGAAGCATATCTTGATATAGAGACTCTGCTACACCCTGATATGCTTTATCGAGCTCTTCGTGTTTGACTGCTCGAAAAAGAGTAAAAATAACTTGCCCAAAAATTGGATCTTCGTCTACTGCCCAAATCACCCTTAGTGTTCGAGAAACCCGTAGTGTGTACAGGGAAGATTCGTAACCATTAAGATTTGACGGTAGACGAAGGCGGCGCAGCTTACGATAGACATCAGCTTTTTTAGTTGGAAAGAGGCTAGCGCAATCGTTGATTTTTTTTATCACTGCTGCTCTTTCATCTTCACTCAACTTAGCAATATCTTTCTCAAATCCCCTTGTTGACTCAATTAGAATATCCACTTTACAAACCGCCAGTCTGATTAAGTGTATTATACCGCAGTTACGATATGATAGAACGAAGCGAAAAGACTCTGCTCCTTGCTCAACGTGTTGTTTTACCGCTCCCACAATGGTTAATCTATCTGTTTAGCAGCATCGCCAACTTGTCGAACTAATTCAACATATTCTTGGATTTTCTGACCTAAACCGTTCATTCTATCGGCAGGAACATCACTGTTTAACGCAAAAAGGTAATCTCGAATAGCAATCTGTAATCGAAGCTGTGGTTGTAAAAGCCTTAGAAAGGTAGACCAATTTGGAATGGCAAGACAAACATCCTCAAAATATTTGTGTGAACCACATTCAGATATAATTGCATCTTGTAATCTACCAAGAAGATCAACCACATACCCTATTTTTTCAACTTCCTCTTCGGTAATCCAGTAACGATACTCCATCGGCCATATAGTTTTATCTTCGCTTATCCGAAACGTTTCAGGATTAGGCGGAAGTAAGTTTTGAATAAATGGAGGCAATAATCCCACAGATATTGCGAATTCTCTAGCATCAGAGCTTTGCAAAATTTTATTTTCGATTTCCTTTCGTTCCCAAGGAGGAGGAACACGAATCTTAGGGTGGTTTCGCTTCCAAGCTTCGAGGCACTCGTGAGACGGTCTAGTCAGGTGACTTGAAACAACGATTAGCAGAACCTGTGGTTGCTCGGCTGATGCCCATACCAGCGAAGATCCAAAAGCACTAGGATCAACGCCTTTTTTATAGTGCTTCACTTCGACAAAGTACGTTTCATCTATGTCATCTCCAAGAACACCTTGCCGACGAAACTGTACTTGGATATCTCTTCCCTTATCTCCTGATCCTATTCGCCATTTAATTTGTTGTGGGTTTGCTGATTCCAGAACTTTAAACACAAGTTCTTCAAATTGCTCGTCGTCTATTGCATCCCAACGAAATTTCTCGGCGATTGACATAATTCTAAACAGGTGTGGTGTAGTGTGAACAAACAAAATTAATTTAGCAGTTGAGCTGGCGCTGGAATACTCTGAAGATACTGCTGTCCTTAATATTAATATTTTACTGCATAGAGTTTTTTTTGTCAATCTCGAATCCCGATCGCCATTCACCCAAAATTAACCCATCCAATCAGGTTTATCATACTGCTGCATCAGTATAATATGTCTAGCTGTCAACTACTGCAAACAGCTTATCTATGTCTACATCCGCTCCCTCTGAGTCGCCATCAGTATCTCATATTCTTAACATTTATCAAAATTTATATCCTCATAAAAATTGAGTTCGCCCTTGTCTTAAAGAAGTTTCATCAGAACGATCGACCATATCGATGCAGCCGGACTCGATCGAACTTGCGTTAAACTAAGTCAGGTAAATGACTTTCTATACAGATGACTATTTTTACTCTGCGATCGATCAAAAAAGACTTCGGCATCAAGGAACTCTTGACAGATGCCAGCTTCAGCCTGGATGAAGGCGATAAAGTCGGACTCATCGGCACCAACGGTTCCGGCAAATCAACCCTGCTGAAAATGATTGCCGGTATGGAGTCGATCGACTCTGGCGATCGCTGGGTCAATCCAGGGTCTAAAATTGTTTATCTCCCCCAACAGCCGGATTTAGACGAAAATCACACTGTCTTAGAGCAAGTATTTGCCGACAGTGGCGAACAAATGGCTTTAGTGCGAGAATACGAGGAAATTTCCGCTCAATTGTCCCACGGCAAAGGCGATACAGACAAGTTGATGGCGCGTCTGTCTGCAGTGTCTGAACGCATCGATGAGGTGGATGCGTGGGATTTGGAAACCAAGGCGAAATTGATTTTGACCAAGTTGGGGATTGAGGATTTTGATGCGAAAATTGCCGACTTGTCCGGCGGCTACCGCAAGCGAATTGCCTTAGCAACAGCTTTGTTGTCCGATCCCGATGTGTTGCTGATGGATGAACCGACAAACCACTTGGATGCGCTGTCTGTGGAGTGGTTGCAGAACTATTTGAACGGCTATCGCGGTGCTTTGCTGCTGATTACCCACGATCGCTATTTTCTCGATCGCGTTACCAATCGCATCCTGGAGATCGATCGCGGCGACCTTTACAATTATGCTGGCAATTACGCTTATTACTTGGAGAAAAAAGCCTTAGCTGAAGAATCCGCCGCCAGCACAGTTCGCAAACACGCGGGTGTATTGCGGCGCGAATTGGAATGGCTCAAACGCGGGCCGAAGGCGCGCAGTACCAAGCAAAAAGCTCGGATCGATCGCATCAAAGATATGCGAGCCCAGGAGTTCAAAACAGCCAACGGCAAAGTCGAAATTGCCACAGCCGGCCGCCGGATTGGTAAGAAGGTGATTGAGTTACTGCATATCAGTAAAGCTTACGGCGATCGCACTTTAATTAAAGATTTTACCTACAATTTCACACCCGAAGACCGGATTGGAATTATAGGCTGCAACGGTGCGGGAAAATCGACGCTGATGGATATCATCACCGGACGCATTCAGCCGGATTCGGGTACAGTCGAAATTGGGACAACCATTCATATCGGTTATTTTGACCAGCATTCAGAGGATTTGACGCCGAACGAAGACCAGCGAGTTATTGAATACTTGAAAAGTGTGGCCGAGTTGGTGCAAACGGCGGACGGGGAAATTATTACTGCTTCTCAAATGTTGGAAAAGTTTCTATTTCCACCGAACCAACAGTATTCACCAATTAGCAAACTTTCGGGCGGGGAGAAGCGCCGATTATTTCTGTTGAAAGTGCTGATGAGTGCGCCAAACGTGCTGATTTTGGACGAACCGACAAACGACCTGGACGTGCAGACTTTGGCGGTTTTGGAGGATTATCTCGAAGATTTTAACGGCTGTGTGATTGTGGTGTCCCACGATCGCTATTTTCTCGATCGCACGATCGACATGGTTTTCGCCTTGGAACCGGGCGGCAATTTGCGCTTGTATCCCGGCAATTATTCGGTGTATTTAGACTACAAGAAAGCCGAAGAAGCCAAGGAAATTAAAGGGCAAAAAGAAAAAGAAAAACTTACACGCATCGTTGAATCTAACAATTCAAAACCCACAAATTCCACACAAAAAGCTCCCAAATTTTCCTTCAATGAAAAGCGGGAATACGAACAATTAGAAACTCAAATTCCGAAGATGGAAGCTGAAAAAGAAGACATTGAGAAGATTTTGTCTCACAATGCTCCGAGCGGGTTTGCAGAGATGAAGAAGTTATCGGATCGTTTGGCTCACTTGACGCAGGAGATCGATCGGGCGACTGAGCGCTGGTTGGAGTTAGCCGAACGGGTGGGTTAATTTGGGTTGTCCGAGTGTTGTGTTTAGCTCCTGTTAACAATGACAGGAGCTAGAGGAATTATGAGTTAAAAAATCTTATGCTGAAACGAATATATATTGACAATTTTCGCTGTCTGGTAAACTTTGAACTTGACTTTGATGCAATTAATCTATTTCTGGGTTCTAACGGCTCGGGTAAATCAACAGTTTTTGAGGTGTTGCAGAAAATCCAAGCATTGGTCAGCGGCGACACTAAGGTAGAAGGAATTTTCAAACCTGCGGACTTCACCCGCTGGCAAAACTTACAAATTCAGCATTTCAAGCTAGAAATTCTCGGTAATGACGGCTGCTACACATATCAATTAGAAATCGATTACTATGGAAATAAATGTCGTATTAGGAAGGAGGTTCTGCTCTTTGATAACCAGCCTTTACTACACTTTGAAGTCGGTGAAGTTCAACTCTATCGAGATGATAATTCAGAGGGCCCGAAATACCCGTTGGACTGGTCGCAATCTGTGCTACCTTCATTAATGCCAAAAAACGACAACACGAAGTTAACTTGGTTTAGAGAACGGATGGCGCGATTTATCATCGTGCAAGTTGTACCCAGCTTGATGGTTGATGAAAGTAGCCAAGAACAAAGGCGTTTGGCTCCTAAGATGGAAAATTTTGTTTCTTGGTATCGCTACTTATCTGAAGATCAAGGTAAAATTGCTGAGATTGGAAATATTTTAAGAGATGTTTTGGATGGATTCAAGAATTTTAAGTTTGAGCGAGTAAGCGAAGATAATTTGGTGTTAAAACTGCGGTTTTCCGGCGAAACAGATAACAGCAAGCCAATTGAATATCGTCTGGGGGAATTGTCGGACGGACAAAAAACATTAGTTGCTTTATACGCGCTGATTTACGGTACAAAATCAGAAGACTATACGTTGTGGGTTGATGAACCGCAAAACTTTTTAGCATTACCAGAAATTCAACCCTGGCTGATTGAGCTTTATGACCTTTGTAGCGAAGGACAACTTCAAGCATTACTAATTTCTCATCATCCTGAGTTAATCAACTACCTTTTAGCTTCACCCATTGGCTATTGGTTTGAGCGTCAAAGCAATGCTGCTGTTCGAGTCAAACGAATTAGCAATAAAGTAGCTGATACTTCTGGATTGCCAGTTTCTGAACTGATTGCACGGGGATGGTTGAATGAGTCAGCGTAGAGTTCAGATTGTCATTCTCTGCGAGGACAGACAGCAGGAGGTTTTTGCGCGTTATTTCCTAAAAAAGCGAGGTTTTACAGGTCGATTTCGAGCTAATATTTGTCCGGAAGGTAGCGAATGTGGCTCAGACTATGTACGCAAGCAGTTTCCGGTGGAAGTGAAAGCTTATCGCCAGAATAAAAACCGGGTGGCGATTGGATTAGTTGTGTTAATTGATGCAGATACGGGTACGCTGGCAGCAAGACTTAATTGGTTAGCTAGTGTGCTTGATGAACATGAGCAGGAAAATAGGGGATCGAATGAAGCGATCGCGATTTTTGTTCCCAAGCGCAATATTGAGACTTGGATACGCTATTTGCAGGGAGAAACTGTGAATGAGGAGGCTGTTTATGCAAAATTTAAGAATAATGAGGCTGTTTGCAAAAAACCTGTTGAGGATTTAGCCGATCGATGTTATTCTCAGAGCTTACCAGAAAATGCGCCGCCATCGCTTCAGGCAGCTTGTGGGGAATTACAGCGGTTGTTACCACTGTTGCAGCCATGATTTATGATAAAAGTCAATTATGTCGCTGTGGGCGATCGAACTTGTATAGAGTGTTGGAAGAGTTCAGTAACTGCAGCATCGGTTACGATAGAAAATCTAAAAGTTTCTCAATCATTAAATCTGCAGCTTGTACAACTTATTGCCTCAGTATTTCTCAGGCACTCATAGTTTTATTTCTTGTTTTTGGTACTCACTCAGTTGTGGGAAATCGAAAATTTAACTTCTAAATTTTAACTCAGACGATCGCCCCGGAGCTGTCTATCCTCGCAGTCGATCGCACTTGCCTGTAATACTGCATAGGATGCGCTGGCTGCGATGGACCGGGTTTCTAGACTCCCTGCGGTTGACCGGCAGATTCCGCCGCCAGAACTTTTTGCCTCACAGGAAGCTGAATCAAAAATTCTGTTCCCTCTCCGGGTTCCGAAACACATTTCAAATGTCCGCGATGTTTTTCTGTAACAATCTGATAGCTAATCGACAATCCTAGCCCCGTACCTTGTCCGATTGGTTTTGTCGTGAAAAACGGGTCGAAGATGCGTTTTTGAGCCGACGACGATATGCCTATACCATTATCTTTAATCTTAATCTTAACCCATTCAGAGTCTACAATTTCAGTGGCGATCGTGATCGTGGGCATAAAACCCTCAGTCCTCTGAGCTTGACTAATCAAAGCATCAATTGCATTGTTCAGAATATTCATCAATACCTGATTTAGTTGGCCTGCGTAGCATTCCACCGCCGGCAAATTGCCGTACTGCTTAACAATCTGAATCTCCCGCCACTCGCCTTTGGGCTTGAGTCGGCTTTGCAAAATTATCAGAGTGCTGTCAATTCCTTCATGAATATTGACAGCCTTCATATCTGCTTCGTCAAGACGCGAAAAGTTCCGCAGCGTGAGAACAATCTCTCGGATGCGCTCAGCACCTATTTTCATGGAACTCAGCACTTTAGGCAAGTCTTCTATGAGAAAATCAAGCTCAATTTCCTCTGTTAACTGTTGAATCGACGGAGTCGTATCGATATATTCCTGTCGGTAGAGCTCGATTAAATTTAAAAGTGCTTGAGAGTGTTCTGTCGCATAAACGATGTTGCCGTAAATAAAGCTGACTGGATTGTTGATTTCGTGAGCGACTCCAGCCACCATTTGTCCCAGACTTGACATTTTTTCTGTTTGAATCAGTTGCGCTTGAGCATTTTTCAGGTTTTTCAGCGCTCGCTCCAAAGTCCTTGTTTGCTGTTGCAGAGAAGTAATTAGTTTAGTGTTGCTAACTTCCGAGTGTCGCAGCGCTAATTCAGCTTGTTCGCGTTCGGCAATTTCAACTTGGAGTATTTCATTAGTTTTTGTCAAGGCGAGCGTTCGTTCTTCAACTCGCCGTTCCAGCGTTTCATTTGCCACTGTCAGCCCTATTTCTGCCTGTTGCCGCTCAACTAAAATAGCAGAAAAAAGCATGGTTGAAACTGAGACTACTCCCATAAAAGTTTGCAGCAATATTAATGACTCGTTCAAGGAGTCGCGGAGGAAAGAACTGGTTCCATTTACCGTACCCCACAGCGCCAAAGTTGATACTAAGACAATGGCCAAAGTTGCACCATGTTGTCCAAATCGAAATGCCGCCCACCACAGCCAAGGAAGCATCATATATTGTACGGGAAAGTTCCCCAAAAAAGCAAATTTGCCTGTGCCGAGCAACAGGCTCAACAGCAGCAGTGCTTCCATCCATTTCCCGACCTGCCAGCGAATCGGGGGTACTCGCTGCCAAACCACCAGCAGGGGAAAAAAAACTAGAAGAGAGATGGCATTTCCTGTGCAAAAAGTCAACCAAAGAAACCCGTAATTTGTCCATTGGGAAAATCCACCAAAGCAGATGGTTGTCACTGCTATCGTTGCATTTAATCCGGTGCATATAGCAACAATTAGGACAAATGTTAGGACGGATTTAGCAGAAGCAAAAGGTGTGGCTATCGGGATGAAGCGCCGGATAAACTTAGCTCCTAAGCGCGCCTCTAGTAGGGCTGCCAAAGAGCAAATCGAGGAGATAGCCAGCGATTGCCGGGGGTCATGAGTGCCATCAAAGAAGTTGGGAATTGCAGCTATAAAATCAGCGATAAAAATCCCGGGGGAAATGTTATATCCTCGCCCAAGTATGGCAATCCAAGCCATCGCTGAAGGGAACCAAACGGCTGTAATATTACCGGGGGGGATCGGCAGAGCTACTGCCATGCCTAGTTTGGCCGCACCGTAGTACATTATGGCGATCGCGCTCACAATTGCCAGCCACTTTGAGCTACTGACCAAATTTAACTTTTGCGTTTGGTCAGCTAGGTATTTTCTCTGAGATAGTTTCATGAGCAAAAATAAACACTTAAAAAATTCTTCGACGTTTTGCTTGGCTATAGTCCCAAATAGCACTCAACTGAATTGGGAAAGCCATAATTTTTAAATAACTCGTTAGATGCAATATACGTAAGTATTTCGGCGATAAGCCGAACATTTTGATACGAGCGCTCGCAGAGAGTTGCGAAACTGCTGGTAGTAGTTTAATGAGTGTCATGCTTCGTACCCTGTTTGATGCAAAAGCCTCACTTACAGGTTACTAGATCTCCCCTGCATCTGGTGAAAATGGGTATGTTAGAGTCGCCAGCAAAGTGTTTCGATTTGTGAGGAATTGTTGGTGTTGTCAAAGTGCGATCGCACAATTTTATTCAATACCTCGCGGCAACAGACAGAAGCTCGATGCCACTTGGGCTTGAGCGTGCTAATGAATTAGGTTAAAGGGCGAGATGAGCTATGGAGCGATACAGTAATAAATCACCACAAAACGATTGCATCACTCGTTGGCTAGAAACCGGCTTTCATCAGGTGCCCCTTGACGGCGAGTTGATTGAATCGATCAGTTTTTGACGGCTAGCGGGCGATCGCCCGCTCAAAGCCGCCTGCGCACAGCACCCTATTGCTGTTGACACAAAAGTTTTTTTGTGATGTTAACATAATGTTTCAGTGTTTAAAAAAAAAATCCGTAAAAAATCAAAATCCCGATCGAGCATCATAAATTTTCATTATGAATTTTGAGGCGAGCGCACCTAACTTAAACAATCTTGGACACATACATATTTATCTGTTACATCTTTTTCTTCTCGTAGATTATGGCTAGTATCGCCGTGAATTTCTTGCTCAACAACCACAAAAAGTTTCGCTGGGTATTCCCCTCAGCTTTTATCCTCTGTCAAGCTCCAGCAATGACAATTTTCTTGCTGCGCTGAATCAGGCAAATTTAGAGTTTGCTATTTTATGCAAAAATTTGATCGCGCGCTCATGTTTATAAGTAAAACTTATGTGTTTGCTTAAGTAATTTTTTTTTCAGATTACAAATACTGTAGTAAAAAATGTTAAAAAAATATTAGGAATAATTCTTATTTAGCCGACGATTTTGCAACCTTTGACAATTTATTACCTAATTGTGATGAAGCTATGGTATTATTAAAGTTATAAAATCAGCAGTCTGTTATTAAGGTCAAGCAAACTGACCGAAAGTAGCCAGGGTACAAGCGCCCGGATTCATTCGTGGAGTGAGAAAAAAGCTCCGAATCCTCTTCACGAGCCCCGGATTTATCAGTGGGGTCGCTTTATTCAATTCTAAAATCTAAAATCTAAAATCGATTGACCAACAAACTTAAGACGGGTAAAAGTCTGAAATCCTTGTCAAAGCAGCAATGCGATCGGAAACAGCGGCAAAAAACCCGCTTTTTTTACGATCGCCTCAAGTAAAGTTGTGTGTCAAAAACTCGGAAGCCCCGGAGAGTGGGGTTGACAAAAGCAGTAGAATATGCAGTAAAAGTCAGGGTAAGCAAATAAGACTGGTAGCAGAAAACAGGGGCGAAAAGGCCCAAAACAGGTAAAACAAAAGTCGATCGGGCAAAGTAAGTTGACCGAGGACTAAAAATATGGTGATGGGTGAGATACAATTGACCTGTTCTGAGCCAAGAATTGGTCAACATCACAAGTATCCTGTAGAAGTCTGAAGTTGAGAATCTCAGGGTTGTCGAGGAGCGGGAGCAAACAGAAAACTATGTCTCAAAAAGTAATCGCCAAACAGATGTCTTTGGAATCAGCGTCAGATCCGATCGCCGTGAAGGCGACGGTGGAAACAGTGCCAGCCGAAGCAGTGGCAGTAGAGTCCTACGCCGATCAGTTGATGGACGAACTGTTTGAAGGAGTCGATCGAGCATTCGACGGCAGTGGCCCACAGCCAGCCGAGCCGATGGCGCCAGAATTTGTGGCGCTCAAGTCGATCTCGGTACCTCAAATAGTTTTGTCACCGCTGGCACCCGAACCACAGCGAGGCGAAAAAGACGTAGAAGCGATCGCCCGCCAAGTCGCCCTAGAAACAACCAAAAAACAGCAGTCCAAACAATCATTCGACAGAATCCTGCTGGGAGCAGCCTGTGGATCGCTGCTGCTAGTCTTGGGGTTGTGGCTGGCAAGCAGGTCGGGACTGGTGCGCTTGCGGGCTGCCCCCGCACCAGAGACACCCGCAGCAAGCGGCGTCACAGCACCAGACACCCCATTTGTCGAATACGTGCAGCGCTCGCTAGAAGTGATCGAACAAAAAAAAGCACCCCAGCCCAACCCGCAACTTGCAGGAGTTCCCGGAGTTGCCCCCCCTGGGACGTTGCCGAGCATTTCAATTTCCGGCGCGCCGCCGGCAACCGCAGGTCTTTCGACAGCAGTAAACCGCATCGCTGATGCCCTAGAACAAGCCGGCGCGCAGCCGGGAGCACCTGCACCCCAAGTCGTAGTCATCCCTCCCCCCGCTCAGGTGACTGTGGCTCCGGGTGCTCCGGTAGCTGGTGCTCCGGCTGCTCCTCAAACCGGCTCTGTTTCGCCCTCGCCGACGGCCCCAGCCTCCGGTCGTGCGATCGCCGCGGCCGGCACTCGAACTCCCCTCGCCGCTTCCCCTACCCCCTCGGAGTCTCCCCAGCCGAAGATTTTGGCTCGCGAAACCGAATCGGCACCAGCGCCCTCGGCCCAGCAATCCGCGCCTGCGCCCGAGCAATCCCCACCGGCCGTCAGCAGCGCCTCGACTTCCGCGCACACGCTGGTGGGGATTTTGGAGTTGGGCGATCGATCGGCCGCTTTGTTTGAAGTAGACGGCGTAGCCCGCAGAATTTATGTCGGCGAAAGCATTGGCGCTAGCGGTTGGACCCTGGCAGAAATCAAAAATCAAGAAGCAGTTATCCGCAAGGGAGGAGATGTGCGATCGGTTTTTGTAGGACAAAAGTTCTAGTTCAGTCATCAGTCATGAGTCATTAGTTATCAGTCATTAGTTATGAGTTAGGTAATCGGTAATGGGTGATTGGCAATTACGGGGCTGTACCTCACGAGCCTTGAAAACAGTTATAATAACCGACAACTAATGACCGATGATCGATCGCTAGTGACTAAGAACCAATGACTAATAACTAATGACCAATGACTAATGACCTATGACTAATGACTGAGGACTTATAAAAAATGGGCTTATTTGATGATTTCAGTCGCTTTCTAGAAACCAGATTAGAAGAATTTTTGCGCAGCAATCCCCATCTGGAATTGCAGGCAATAGAAGAACAACTGAAGGAACAAGAAGAAGACACTCTGCGGCTGATTCTCGATATCCAAAAACAAGAGAAACAACTCCAAGCAGAAATTCTCTCGGCCGCCCAAGAAATTCAGCGCTGGAACGATCGAATCAACAAAGCCAAAGCAGCTCAAAGGCTCGATTTAGCTCAAGCAGCCCAAGAGCGGCAAGCAGCTCTGCTGCGTCAGGGAAATCAGCGCTGGGGGCAAATGCAAGGCTGCAAAGAACGGATTGAAAAAGCAAAAGAACTGTACCGCCAAATTCAATTGCGTCGCAAAGAAGTCCGAGCAAAAGCAGCAGAAGCAGCAACTCGCACTACCACTAAAACAGAGCAGAATTGGGATACAAAGGGTTGGAATCAGAGTTCAAATTATAACAGTTTTAATGCGGCAGATCCTTTAGAAGAAAAGTTTCAACGCTGGGAAGCAGACGAAGAACTCGATCGCATGAAGCGCAATATAGGCCGATAGTTCCGAAAGCATCCGAATCCTTTAAGGACGAGTTTACCCAAAACTCGAATTCCCTGTGCAAATATTCCTAAACCCTCCAGACTCCTAGGTATGGCGATCGATCGCTCAGACTTGATATAAATACCATCCTAAAATTGTAGGGACAATTAATCAATCGTCCCTACAACATTTTAACCTAATTAATTAGTTCGATCGCACTACAGGACAGCAAAATCTGTCGCAGTAATCACGCTTGCAGGCACATTGCTGAGAGTGGCCAAAAGTTGACCAGAACCAGTAACTCGGATCAGAGTAGAATTATTCTCGGCAACAATGCTCAGTTGCGAGAAATTCACACCACCCATTAAGCCGATCGAATCGAAACCGTATTGAAAGTCTAAAATAGTCTCGCTGCCGAGGTCTTGACCCAACATAAATCGATCGTTCCCGGTACCCCCAATCAGAGTATCATTCCCCTGATCTCCAAACAGCCAATCCTCCCCTGCACCGCCGAGCAAACTGTCCTCATCCTTGCCGCCGTAAAGACTATCGTTCCCAGTCTCGCCGTTGACAGTATCCTGACCTTCATTGCCAAACAGCAAATCGTTGCCCGAACCGCCGCATATTTCGTCTTTTCCGCCAGTAGAACCAATGGGGAGGGGGCTACCAATATCCCCGTACACTGTATCTTCCCCCTCGCCACCGCAGATAGTATCACTCCCTTCATCGCCAAATAGCAGGTTGCTGCCCAATTCGCCGAAAACTAAGTCATCGCCCTTGCCGGCACGCACTGTATCATTACCATCACCACCTGCGATCGTATCTTGATTTTTCTCCCCGCCGAGGAAGTCATCACCCGCCAAACCAAACAGCAAATCATTGCCAGTCAAATCCGGGTCGAAGGGGTTAGTAGTTCCCCCGTAGATAGTATCGTTACCTTGGTCGCCAATTAAAGTATCGCTCTCCTGGTCGCCCAAAATAATGTCGTCATCTTTGCCGCCGTAAACAACATCTTCGTTCTTGCCCGCAAAGATTGCATCATCTCCAGCAACCCCGTTGAGGTAATCATTACCCTCATTGCCCGACACCACGTCGCGGTCTATATCTGGGCCAACCGGGAAAGGACTGTTAAGTCCCCCGTAAATATTATCATTGCCCCGCAACCCGGCCAACAAATCGTCGCCGTCAAAACCATTTATTTGCTCACCGTCATTAGTGCCGAGAATACGGTCGTTGCCGTTAGTACCGTTGCGGGTATTAGTGACAGAACTCGGGCCGCGAACACTGCCAATGCTGGGCAAAACTATTTGTTCACAAATGCACTCAGCATCTTGTCCTTCTTCCGGTGGCGGTTGCATTTGGGCGAAGGAATTGCCAAAGTTAATATTGCTAACATTAGTGCCACTGACAGCAATAATATCAGCAGGATTGGCAGTGGTTTGCGTCCAACCCGGTTGATTTACTTCCCGAACTTTATAAGTCCCCGGCCCTAAATTAGCGAAATTGTAGCCGCCCAAACTATCAGTTGAAGTGTTAACTTCTCCAGCATCTAAAGAGCCATTGCTGTTAGCGTCAAGGAAGATTTGCCAGTTGGGCAAAAGCGGTTCTTGAGCCTCCAAAACCCCATTGTTATTGAGGTCATTAAACTTGCGGCCGGAGATGCTAATATTTTGGAAATTGCCGAAATTAATTCCACTACCACTTTCGCCACTACTGAGATTAACAGGCGCGGGATTAGTAGTCGTTTGCGTCCAGCCAGTCTGCTGCACTTCCCGCACGTTGTATGTGCCGGGATTGAGGTTGTTGAAACTGTAATTGCCAGAATTGTCAGTGGTAACAGTAGTTTCGCCCGCATCTAAAGAGTTGTTCCCGTTAGCGTCGAGGAAAATTTGCCATCCCGAAAGACCGATTTCCTCCGCTTCCTGAGTACCGTTGCCGTTGCCGTCGTTGAATTTAAGACCGCTGATGCTGCCTTGCTGCACGGGAGTCGGAGTCGTAGGCGGAGTCGGAGTGGGAGTCGGACTAGTCGGAGTGGGAGTCGGAGTCGGCGTTGGTGTTGGCGGGACTTGTTGGTTGCCGAAATTGGCAGTAGAAGTTTGACCTGGATCTAACGGAACTGTTCGGGGGTTAGGGGTGGTTGCCGTAAAACCTGTCGGCACCACTTCCCGGACGTTGTAGATGCCTGTTTGCAGGTTGGGGAAGCTGTAGCTGCCATCGGTACCGGTAGTAGCTTGGGTTTCTCCGGTGTCTGGAGTGCCGTTGTTGTTAGTGTCAACGAAAATCGTCACGCCAGGGATGCCAATTTCTCCGGTATCTTGAGTGCCGTTACCGTTGGTATCGTTGAATTTAGTGCCAGTTATGGTGCCCGGCAGGAGGCGATTCCCAAAATTAACTGTAGCAGGAGTAGTTTGACCTGCTGTCAGAGTCACTGGAACCGGATTGGGAGTAGTTGGCTGGCTAAATGGCGGCACGACTTCCCGGACGTTGTAAGTACCCGAGGGCAAGTTGGGGAAAGTAAAGCTGCCGTTGGCCCCGGTAGTTGTGGAAGTTTCGCCGGCACTGAGGATGCCGTCGTTGTTAGTGTCGAGGAAAACAGTCACTCCGGGCACACCAAGTTCTCCGGCTGCTTGAGTGCCGTTGTCGTCAGCGTCGTTGAATTTAATCCCGGTGATACTGCCTAGTACAGCGGGTATTGTTTGGTTGCCAAAATTAACTGTAGCAGGGGTAGTTTGACCTGCTGCCAGCGTGACTGCAACCGGGTTGGGAGTAGTTGGCCGGCTGTTGGCCGGTACAACTTCCTGGACGTTGTAAGTACCCGAGGGCAAGTTGGGGAAAGTGAAGCTGCCGTTGGCCCCGGTAGTTGCGGAAGTTTCGCCGGCATCGAGGATGCTGTCATTGTCAGTGTCGAGGAAAACAGTCACTCCGGGAACACCAACTTCTCCGGCTGCTTGAGTGCCGTTGCCGTCAGTGTCGTTGAATTTTATACCAGTAATGCTGCCTAGTACAGCGGGTATTGCTTGGTTGCCAAAATTAACTGTAGCAGTAGTTGGACCTGCCAGCGTGACTGCAACCGGGTTGGGAGTAGTTGGCCGGCTGTTGGCCGGTACAACTTCCCGGAGGTTGTAAGTACCCGAGGGCAAGTTGGGGAAAGTGAAGCTGCCGTTGGCCCCGGTAGTTGCGGAAGTTTCGCCGGCATCGAGGATGCTGTCATTGTCAGTGTCGAGGAAAACAGTCACTCCGGGAACACCAACTTCTCCGGCTGCTTGAGTGCCGTTGCCGTCAGTGTCGTTAAATTTAATCCCGGTGATGGTACTCAGCGGTACGACAACAGGAACAGGCAGTGCGGAAAATTCCGAGGTGTTCCCGGCAGCGTCGGTTGCTGCCGCGGTGATTAATTGGGCTGCGGTGACTGCTGCTGTGAAAGTTTGATTGAAGGCAGCGTTGCCGGCTGCGTCAGTAGTTACCGAGATAGAACCAATTAAGGTTTGGCCTTGGGTGCCGGGGGAATTGTTGGCGAAAAATTGGAGGGTGAATGTGGTATTGGGAATGCTGTTGTAAGTTCCCGCGACGGTGACGTTGCCGCCACTGGCGGTAGCGGTGGAGAGTACGGGGGTGTTTTGGAGGCTGTTTGCACCGATGTCAGTGTCGCCTGCATCGTTGGTGGTGATGCCGTTGTTGCCGAGGTCGATGCCTAAGCCGGCGTTGGCGAAGATCGAGTTGTTTTGGATGCTGTTGCCGGTACCGGCGAGGATGTTTACTCCTGAACCGAGGTTGCCGGCGATCGTATTTCCTTGACCTGGTGCTGTACCGCCGATCGTATTATTGTTTGCGAGGTTAATGAATACCCCAGTAGTATTGGGCAGCGGAGTCGTACCGTCGGCCCTGACGCCGATGAAGTTGCCGAACAAGGAGTTGCCGACAGTGTTGGGGTCAACAAGGCCGACACCGTTACCGTTGCCGGAAATAATGTTGCGGGCCGCTGGGGTCGTTCCGCCAATGATATTGTTGGTTGCACCTCCCTGGATGGCTATCCCGAAAGCAGTGTTAGGGACAGGGGCGGTGCCTGCTGCGTTAGTGCCGATCAAGTTGCCTGTCAGAATGTTGTTGATGGCAGCGGCACTGACAATAACCGTACCGCTATTGCTGTTGCCGGAAATGACATTTCCGCTAACAGTGTTGTTGGGTACGCCGTTGATGGTAACTCCAGTGACGTTGGGCAAGGCGGCGGTGCCGGCAGCGTTGATGCCGATGTAGTTGGCCAGCACTTGGTTGCCCCCAGTACCACCGACGATGACGATACCGTCGGCTGTATTCCCAGAAATGACGTTGCGATCCGTCGGTGTAATCCCGCCAATAATGTTGTTGCTGCCACCTCCCTGAACGGCGACGCCAAATAAGGCGTTGGGCAAGGCCGCGGTGCCGGCGGCGTTGACACCGATGTAGTTGCCCGCTACGGTGTTGCCATTGCTTTCGAGGGAAATGCCGGAGTTGCCGAAGCGGTTAATGATCAATCCGCGCAAGGTGCTGCCACCACCCAAGACACGAAAACCAGCACCTGCACCTGCACCAGCTCCATTGATCTCGATCAGCGGGGTCCCGGCGAACCCCGGTTGGCTAGTGCCGTCGATGATTGTGGGAACGTTAATATTTGGCAAGACAGAGAGGGGCGCGATCGTCTGCACGCCTGCACCGGGAATGGCAAAGTTAATATTGTGCGGTGGTGCGGCCGCTGCATTCGCATCAATAATCGCTTGTCGCAGCGAACCAGCCCCAGCGTCAGCGGTAATATTGACAGTAAACGTCGCCAAGGTATGTGCGTAATTTGCCATTACCTCTGGCTCGATCGCCAATCCTGTTTTAATCGCGACCGTAGCGTATTCAAGTACCCAGTTTCCGCCTTTTTGGGCACTCCCCGTAAGATCTGCTGAAGCAGCAATATTAGCTTTTGTTAACTTGCTCAGCTTTTGTACAAAAGCTTCTCCTTTTTTACCTGCTGCTACGTTGCAACCGTAAAGCAGAATTTCAAATCGATTTTGAAGTGAGTTGACAGATGAGGAAAACCACCGTTTCAAACTGTCGCGATATGTTTCTAAATTGTCGGAATTTAGCCTAGTTTGCCCTAGCTGCAAACTTCCCGATTCCCCGTGAGAAATAATGTGAACGCTTTCTATACCTTTGCGGCTCTGCAGTGCTTCGGAAATTTGTTCGATGCCGTCCCGCGCCCGATCAACTAAAATTACCTCTGTACCCGCTTTAACACCGACCGCCAGACTCTGCCAATCTTCAACTGCTGAATCTACGAAGACTATTTGTTGGTTTTTCATAATTACCTTTCCCTCATGCACCTAGGTAGGTTTCAAAAATGTTGTTGAGGTGCGATGAGCGCCCGAACTTCCAGCCACAAATACGGCTACCACAAAACCTGCCTTCAACTCAGTTAAAGTTGTACAGACAAAGCTTTACACTTATCTATTTTTGTGATTATTCTAAATTTGTGGGAGCTGGAAAATTGCTCGCTCGCACTTTTTTATTCTCAACTTAAAAAAACCAGACCCCAGGTAGAGGTATGTTGTTCCCGATTCCGGAAATCTTTCAAAAAATATCCAAATAATTTACACAACTTAATATTCAGTTTTTTACTAAGTACAGTTTTGTGAATAAAGAATCCAACTCTGCGCCAGTTCCAAACCCAGAGAGTGGTAGGTATCCAGCAATTATTCAATCTCAAATCTCAAATCTCAAACCGCAGGACTGGGATTTTGGCAAATTCAGCGTATGGCTCATAACATAGAGGAATAGTCGCCTTCATGGCATCATAGAAACTTGTCCCTCACTTAATTGAAATCGATGACCGCTCAAAACTCTTCCGTTTCCCCCGTCACTTGGCAAGAAGACCGAGTTCTGCTAATTGACCAAAACCGACTGCCGAAAGAATACGGTGTAGTCGAAATTAGCCGCTGCGAAGATATGGCTGAGGCGATTAAAACTATGATAGTCCGAGGTGCTCCGGCGATCGGGGTAGCAGCAGCCTACGGGATGTATTTGGGGGCGCGAGAAATCGAAACGGGCGATCGGACCGAATTTCTCGCTAAATTAGAACAAGTTGGCGAGTTATTGCGTTCCACTCGTCCCACGGCGGTTAATTTGTTTTGGGCAATATCGCGAATGCTCAAAACTGCCGAGAGAACTAGCGGTTCTGTCGAACAAGTGCAAAAAACTTTGTTAGAAATGGCTAAAACCATTCAAGCAGAAGACTTGCAAACTTGTAAAGATATCGGCGACAAAGGTTTAGAAGTTCTGCCAGCTACACCCGAAAAACTAAACTTACTAACTCACTGCAATGCAGGTGCGTTGGCAACAGCAGGCTACGGTACTGCCTTAGGTGTATTTCGTTCTGCTTGGCGAGAAGGAAGACTCGGAAGAGTTTTTGCAGACGAAACTCGGCCCCGTCTCCAAGGTGCAAAACTCACCACTTGGGAATGCGTGCAAGAAGGAATTCCCGTCACATTAATAGCAGACAATATGGCCGCTCACTGCATGAAACTCGGCATGATTCACGCAGTAGTTGTCGGTGCAGACAGAATCGCTGCTAACGGCGACGCCGCCAATAAAATTGGCACTTACAGTTTAGCAATTGTTGCCAAAGCTCACAACGTCCCGTTTTTTGTCGCCGCTCCTCTGTCAACAATTGATTTTGAACTTTCCGACGGCAGCAAAATCCCCATTGAAGAACGCGATCCAGTTGAAATGTATCAAGTTGGAACTACGCGAATTTGTCCTGTGGGAGTCGAATTTTACAATCCCGCTTTTGACGTAACTCCGGCGGAATTAATCTCAGGAATTATTACAGAACACGGCACGGTTGCTCCTTGGGCGTTGAAACAGTTTCAGGCAAAACAATTAGTTTGATTGTATGTTGCTCAACCGCTCATTCCACCTGTTATCTGTGAAATTAAGCATGATTCCTAGCAGCCGCAACTGGCAGCTCAAAGTTGCGATCGCAGCTTTAACTCTGCCAGTTGTTTTCACTCCAGTCTCGGAAGCTCAAGTGTCACAAACGCTTAAAGCTAAGGAATCAGAAGCCAAACAATTTGTGGGTTCGATGAATAAAGCTCAGCAAGTTTACTATGCTGAAAAAGCAGGCTTTACAAGTTCTGTTTCCAATCTATTGGTTTATCAAGGTCTTCAAGTTAAACCTGACGCAGCCAATTACAGCTACTCGATCGGCATGGTCAACAAAGCTGCTGTATTTAACTACGGAGTATCGAAGCAAGCTAATCTCAAAAGTTTTGTGGGGGGAGTTTTTTTGGTGGGAAACAAGCCCCAAACAATCTTGTGTGTAAATGCTGCTCCTGGCCCGATTAAACCACCTAATCCAACTAATACCAAAGGGGTTTTAAAATGCGCTGCTGGTACAGGAAAAATTGCTCAATAAATTATGTCTAGTTTACTGTGTAATTTAGTGTATAATTGGGCAGATAAGTGGATAATAAGCGCCGATTTAGCTAAGCAATTAATGTCAGGGGGCGCGACTCTGCTCGATGCTCGTCAACCTGTTTTAAAGTGGTTTTGCCATCTCCCACCAGCTATTCCCGTAACTTGGCAGGAATTTTCTCAATCGCACTTTCCCCAAAAGGGAAAAATTATCGAAAATAACACAGTTTTAACTCAAAAACTGCAATCAATTGGCATTTGTCAAGACAAACCTGTCATAGTCGTTGCCGATTCGGTGAAAGGGTGGGGCGAAGACGGGCGAATTGTCTGGATGTTGCGGACTTTGGGACACGAAAAAGCAGTTTTTGTCGATGGAGGATATCGGGCTTTAATCAAAGCTGGAATTAATCGAGTAAAAGCTGCCAACAATCCACCGAAAACCGGAGATTTTGTAATATCTCGCCGCTCGAATTGGGAAATTCAGCGGGATGAATTGAAAGCTATTTTAGGAGATGATAATTTAGTAGTTATTGACGCCCGAGAGCCGCGAGAATATGCAGGTAAAACGCCTTACGGAGAAAAGCGGGGCGGCCACATTCCCGGTGCGGTTCACCTCTATTACAAACAGTTGATGGACAAACAGGGAAAACTGCTGGATCGCAGGGAAATTGTCGCTATTTTGCAGCAAAAAGGAGTTTCGCAGTCAACTCAAATTGTGAGTTATTGCTCCGGGGGAATTCGTTCTGCATGGTTGACTTGTGTGTTGACAAATGTGGGATTTAATGCTAAGAATTATGCAGGTTCAATGTGGGAATGGTCGGCGTCGCCGGCAGATAGTTATCCCCTTTCAATAAGCCTTTCAGGGGCCGGCTAGAAGCCCAACCCCTACTCCCCACAATAAAATTAACTCTTTGTGGAACAGGTCGGAAAGCCTGTTCTTTTTCAAGAAGTCGGGAATCTAAAACAAGAGCGTTTCAGGTTGAGAATCTCAACCGACTTGTTCGATATACTGAGCGAGATCGTCGCGCAGGCGGCTGAGTTCGGCTTCGGTGGTCACGCGCACGCGATCGTCCCTAACCGTAATCAGCACTTTTGCAGCAAAAGGAGTTGGCCAGATATTCGGATTGCAGAAAACTTCTAAAAATACATCTCCTGCATACCGATATTCCATAGGTTTCAGGGGAGAAGCTTTGCCGCCAGCAGTTTTGGCGGCTACAGCTTTCAAGCTTTCCATCAAAGCGGCGATCGCGCTTTGCAAATCCCGGGCGGCTTGCGGGGAAAAGCTAAAGGAGACAGAACCTTCGACTAAATTCAGTGTCAGCGGAGAAAGAGACATGGGCAATGAAATTTAACATACAATTGTTAATGATAAAATATACAATAACCTAAAAGAAGTACCTGCCAGCTAAATTGGGATGCAAAACTGCTATTAATTAAAATTTGTCTCAAGAAGCTCGGCTAAGTTAATGAATATAAATCTAGTCGCCAGCTAGATTCAGCAATACTTTTAACCTGTTATGACTTGATAAGCTTTAAACTAGAAGCCAGAAAAATTGACGGCTGATCGAGGATATTTTATGGTTGCCGATAACCGTTCCGAAGTCCGCAAGGTTTTAATAATTACCTTATTGCTAAATTTGCTGGTGATGGCAATAAAAGCAGCCGTGGGATGGCTGACTGGTTCCCTCAGTTTGCTGGCAGATGCTTTGCACAGCGTCACGGACAGCGCTAATAATATTTTAGGATTGGTAACTAATCATTATGCCAATCCGCAGCCCGATCGCGATCATCCTTACGGACACCAAAAATTTGATGCTCTCGGAGCTCTGGGAATTGCTGCTTTTCTGGGGATTGCCTGTTTTGAAATTCTCAGCGGTGCTGTCGAAAGGCTGATTAACGGCGGTAAAGTTGTCAAAATATCCCCAAATGAACTGTGGATTTTGCTGATTGTACTGGGGATTAATATTTTTGTCACTTTTTACGAGCGCAGAGTTGGCCAACGTCTCGGTAGCGCGATTTTAGTGGCTGACGCTAAGCACACGATGAGCGATGTTTGGGTGACAATTATGGTGATCGCCGGGTTGATTGGAGTTTGGCAAGGGCAGGTTTGGAATATACCTCAACTGCAATCCCTGGATGTGTTTTTGTCTTTTCCTGTGGCTGTTTTGGTGTTTAGCAGCGGTTGGAAGGTTTTAACAGAAAATCTGCCTTGGTTGGTGGATGAAATGGCGATCGCACCGGAAGTTATTCACGCGATCGCGATCGATGTACCGGGGGTTGTCAACTGTCACTCGATCGCCTCCCGTGGCGTTGTAGGGCGTCAAGTATTTATTGAGATGCACATGATTGTGGATGCTGTCGATGTAGAAACAGCTCACCGGATTACAGAAGAAGTAGAAGCCCGTTTGGAAGAACGTTTCAGCCCTGTACGCATCTTAATTCACGTTGAGCCGCCGGCTTACCATTCCGACCAAATTAGCTACGATTCTGGAGAGAAGGAAGAAGTTAAGCGTGAAGTTGGGTAACGGATGAGTGTAAGGGATTTAAAGGATGTAACGGATAGACTGAAGCTGGAAGAGGATGGATGTGAAGGAGGAAATATTTAGGCTGTATTTCCAGCAAACAGCAGGTTGAGGGATGAAGGAGGAAGGCGGTTTTTGCGATCGCAATTGCTCCAATTTTTTAAATGCTATCAAGGGAATTAAAGCGATCGCACTTAATTTAGTGGTAGTTTTCCACAGGAAAAGGGGGGTTTTCCACAGAAATCGGCAAGTTTTCCACAATAGCTTTGATAATTATCGAGCAAAAGACTATTGGTACAAGTTCCGAGTTTTTTGGATTTCTACGGCCATTTTCTGTCGCAAGTCCCAAGGTAGCAGAATTTCGACTTCTGAACCTAAAGCGCGCAACCACCTCAGCGGGTAGTAGTCTGTCTCTCGGTAAGTGACTTGGTAGTAAGCATCGTCGGTTGGGCGAGACTGGAGGATTTTTAAAAGTGCCGATCAGTGTTCTGGGTTGGGAGTATATTGTTTGATTAATGTGGCGGCGCGATCGGGTTCTATGGCGGTACAGGTATGGTGAATGCTGATTCCCTGCATATAACTTTGATGAAAAGTGAACGCTTGTATTTATTTTAATGATGTTATTTTATTAGCGATCGGCTTTAAGTTTCTAAGATAGTCCGTTGCAGCCAAGTCATAATAGATTGGATGAGGTGGGGGTTTTGGAGAGAGAAAGTAGGAATGGTGGAATGGGGTGAGCCGGCGATCGGGCAGATTGTAGTGTCGAAGCGCGTGAGGGCATCCAGAAAAGTTTGGCTAAAACTTTGAAGTATCGCATCTTTGTAGAAAATGAGAACGGGGTGTTTATCCCAGTCTAGGAGTTGACAGTAGATTTTGAGTTCCGTGAGGGTGCGGGGCGTGCCTTCTGTGGATGGGCAGTGGTGTTTTTTGATTAGTTGCAAGTAGATATCGGCGGCGGGGCGATGCCTAAGGCTGGCTACGCCTACGGGGCGATCGAATTTGCTGCGATGCAGAAGATTTGCAGATTTTGGCGGAGGTTGGTTTCGGTGAGTTGGGGAAAGCAGGAGTTGGGCGAGGTTAACGGTTGGATGTCGCTATGCTATAACTATAAAGCTAGCTTCAACTTAACTCTCTATGGCTGACAATTACTCCTTTATTACAGATTTAATCTCTGATGTGAAAAGGGGAAGGATTAGAATTCCGTCTTTTCAACGTGGTTTTGTTTGGGATCGCGATCGAGTTGCCTACTTTATAGACAGTATTTATAAAGGTTTCCCCTTTGGTTCTGTATTAATTTGGAGAACGAGAAATTCTTTGCGAACTGAAAGGAATCTGGGGCCTTATAAACTTCCTGAGAATGAGGCAGAATATCCAATAGATTATGTGCTTGATGGGCAACAGAGAATAACTTCTATTTTTGGCATATTTCAAAATTCTCTTACTGCTGAAGATGGCGAGCCTACTGAGTGGACAGATCTTTTTTTTGAAATCAATAGCGAAGAATCTATTCCCTTTAAATATTTGGAAGATGTTACAAATTATGACCCCACAAAATTTTTCCCACTGAAGTATGTTTTCGACCTTCGTAACTCTATGAAAGTCATTAGTGATTTAGATTATAGTCTAGCAGAACAGATAGTCGAGCTATACGAAAGATTTAGCAAAGCCACAATTCCTGTAGAACGCTTTGAAAGTGAAGAACCGAAATATGTTGCAACCGTTTTTGAGAGAATTAATAGGCAAGGGGTCGAATTAGATACTTTTCAGCTTTTATCTGTCTGGAACTGGAGAGAAGATTTTGACTTACAAGAAAAGTTTGACGAAGTTGCTGAAGAACTTGAACCATTCGGTTTCAAAGAGGTAGGATCAGATTTACTTCTCAAATGCTGCTCTGCAGTGGTAAGGAATAGTGTCGATCCCGAAGGTTTTATGAAACTTCCTAGTAGTACAGTACGAGATAAATTTGAGGAAATTCAGACAGGCATATTTAGGGCTATTGACTTTTTAAAGGAGGATCTAAATGTTTTCTCTCTTAAGCTGTTACCAATGGAAAATATATTAGCCGTTTTAGCCTCGTTCTTCGCTTCGTCACAAAAACAACCGCCTCCTGTACCTCAAGAGCAATACGAAGTTATAAAGCAATGGTTTTGGCGTGCGTGTTTTTCTCAAAGATATGCAAGGGGAGGAGCTAAGAGTACCGATGTAGATTTGGAAGAAGTACAAAATCTTAAGGCAGGCAAACCTCATAAACTTGGAGAATTTGACGTATCCTTATCCTTAGATACTAGCTTCTTTCTCAAACACTCCTTCCGAATGGGTTCAGTTGCAACAAATACATTTATTCTCCTTTTAGCACAAGGAAAACCATTAAACTTTATTCAAGGTACGAAGATATCGTTGCAAGATGTTTTATCCCAAGGTAATCGAAAGGAATTTCATCATATTTTTCCAAAAGCTTACTTGGAAAGCCTGCAAAAGTATAAAAACGATCAAATAAATTGTTTGGCCAACTTTTCATTACTTGCTAGAACTGATAACAATAAAATAAAAAATCAACCACCTAGCCAATACCGTACTGAAATGCCTGCTAATGCTCAAACTTTCCAGGAAATAATAGCAACACATTTATGCCCTGCCAATGCGTTCACAGATGACAATTATGATGATTTTCTAGTTGCAAGAGCGGAATTGCTACTTGAAAAAGCCAAAGAACTATCCAAACTTGTTTAGTTGATAAAGTTCTTGTAGTCTAGCTGTCTGCTGATAAATATTTTATTTTTTAGCAGAGTCAGATTGCTCCTTCGTTTCGCTATGCTTTGGTTGGTGTTGAAGTTGATGAATTTAGAACATACAGCGAATTGATTGAAGATTTGTCTAACTTATCTCTCCCCGGATTAGTTTTAGCAAAAGAACTTAATCAGGGGCGAGAAACATTGCCAGTTTTCCAACTTTTTAGTCCTAGTTATGTTTGGCAACCCTACGAGGGGGAAGTTTACAATCCATTAATGGTATCTCCAGACTTAAAAAATAAGCTGAATGAGCTTCTAGTTGTGGGTTGACTTTGTTATATTGTTTTGAGATGCGGTGGCGACCGAAAAAAATCATCTCGAAGACTGAAACTGACGCAATCGACCCCGATAATGAACCAAAAGAACTCATTTTAGAAAGCCTCCATCGCTCCCTCCAACAAGTTCGCGATGGCAAAGTTCATTCCATTTCTGAACTCTGGGATGGCATCGAGGTCTAATGAGTTGACAAACTTCGAGATCCTATTTTCTGACGCTCAAGATACAACCGTTGTTGACAAAAACTTAATGTTTTTCTCAGGAAATAACTATGCCCTTTAGCGCTTACAAAACCGTCAGTTCAGTCCTCAAAGAATTTCAAATTACCTACACCGAATCTAATTTTATAGTAGAAACAGAGTTTCATGTCTCTGACTATTTCCGAGAAGATTTAGAATTTACAATGCGAGAAGGAGTGGTTGACAATTCTGAATTTGCAATTTGCGAAAATTTGATTTATCCAGTGCTCAAAGAAGTTTGGAAGCGCTATTACAGCGGATTTGTTTTGTGGAGCCATCAATCTCTCACCTACGATCAATATCTTTCTGGATTTCCTGAATATATTTTAGCTAAACGTTCTTCATTAGGAAAAGTCGTTTTTGAACAACCTTACTTTTTGTTAGTAGAAGCGAAACAAGATAACTTTGAAAATGGATGGGCGCAGTGTTTGGCTGAAATGATTGCCGCACAGCGACTGAATGAAAACTCAGAGCAAGATGTTTTTGGAATTGTATCAAATGGGGGAGTCTGGCAGTTAGGCAAACTCAAATCTAATGTTTTTACTCGCAATCAAATGTTTTATACAATTCAAGAATTAGATCGGCTTTTTGCCGCGCTCAATTACGTGTTTCAACAGTGCGAATTGCTCCTGAATGCTGAAATGCGCGATCGCAATTAAACAGTATTTTTGCGTGACATTTTCGGTGCTCAACTACACTTCATCTGGATTAACCCCCATTGCTCTTAACCTCTCGGCTAAACGCTCGGCTCGCTGGCGTACTTGTTCGGTTTGCTGCTGAGCCAGTTCTTTTTCCTGACGTTGTTGTTCGGTTTGCTGCTGAGCCAGTTCTTTCTGCTGGCATTCTTGCTCGGTTGGAGTCGGAATCCAACTGCCACTCCCATCATACCAGCGCAGCCACGATCGCTCAAGACCTTCAAAAGCACCTTGCCAAATTCCCAAACCCAATTCGATCTCCGGCATCCAAACCCGCGGCTCTGTTAAAATTAATTCTTCATAGCGATCGCCCGCTAACACAAAAGCCCGGAGGTTATTGGTTGCTCCATCAAATACTATATAGTAAGGAACTCTAAGAATCTGTTCGTAAACTTGCCATTTAGTCGGAGGTTGAGCAAGCCCTCTGACTGTTTGTCCTAAATCTTCGTTTTCTGTTCCCGGCGACACCAGTTCCACGACAACAAAAGGACTGACTTCTTCTTGCCAAATAACGTAGGATTTCCGCAACTCTTGCTGTTGGTAAAGCCTGTCAATGCCAACCACGCCAAACCAATCAGGCCTTTTGTACCACTGAGTGTGCCTCACATCAAAGTATAGATTTAAGTCGCTGGCAACAAATACTCGATCGATCGGATAATTGGACGGGCTAAAAGTATATTCCAGGCACCGGGATTGCCAAAGATGAAATAGATCGGGCAAGCCTGAATCCTCCGGGTCTTCGCTCTTGAGATCGTACATCGTTGGGAGTACGTTTTTCGGGGTTGGGGACTGTTCGGTTTGATACATAGTTGCTCGTTTCCTAGCTGCGGGTAAAATCGGGAGCAATTTCTGGATCAAAAAGACGCGACTTCACGCTGTTCGATCGAGACATCTAACTTTTGTTCGCATTAACTTTAGATTAACCGATCGGTTAATCGGCGATCGCACGCAACAGAAAAAATGCGATCGCCCCCAACTGTCACTGGGCAAAATAGCGAATCAAAATCCGAATTACTTCACCGCCCACAGGTGACGGTATCGGCGGACCTGCGGGTAAAATCGGGAGCAATTTCTGGATCAAAAAGACGCGACTTCACGCTGTTCGATCGAGACATCTAACTTTTGTTCGCATTAACTTTAGATTAACCGATCGGTTAATGGGCGATCGCACGCAACAGAAAAAATGCGATCGCCCCCAACTATCACTCGGCAAAATAGCGAATCAAAATCCGAATTAATTCACCGCCCACAGGTGACGGTATCGGCGGACTCCACTCCCAAACTTCTGCAACACCTTTGACGTGCAACTGGTGAATCATGCTGTCTACGCCTTTGGGAATGCCGCAGGCAAGCAAGCGGACGGGTTGCTTGCTAACAGGGACATCGGGAATCTTTTCTCGCAGCAGTTCCGGCACTGACTTGGAAGTTGATATCATAGAGTATCCTCCTGAATTTGGGAGTCCAAACCTCTGCCGTATCTAGATTGGAGTCAGAAGCGGTGGGGGTTTGGTTTTTGTTGTCTGAGGTTACTATAACATTTTTGCATCAAATTGCATCATTATTCATCAATCTTAATCATTATTGTTCTGGCTGATGTAATGCGATACACTGAACGCATGACTAAACCTGACAGAACAACAGTAGACATAAAAGGATTGCGCGAAAGAATTACGGCTGTTTCGGCTTTGCCAGAGTTAGCCGATAGAGCCCTGTCGTCGGTGTTGCGAATCTTAGTTACCAAAGGGCTGGAATCTTATGAAGAAAAGTTAGCCCAAAGTACACAGCAGCAAATTTCACCGCGAACAGAGGAATCAAGCAATGATTAATTCCCCTTCTTTCTTTATTAGTTAGATTTGGATTTTTTAACCGCAGATATCAGCTTCGGAACACAGATGAACGCCGATGGGATTTCCAGAAGCGTTTATCTGCGGTTAAAAAAACATTTTGCCTATTAGACCTCTGGCATAATTATTGTGGAACAGGCATCCTGCCTGTTCAAAACTGTCTTTTTGCCAGATGTCTATCACTCCCACTCGATCGTACCCGGCGGCTTAGAAGTAATATCGTAAACCACCCGGTTCACCCCCTTAACCTCATTCACAATCCGATTCGATATCAGTTCCAACAAATCGTAAGGAACCCGCGCCCAATCAGCCGTCATCCCGTCTTCACTCTTAATAAACCGCAGAACGATCGGGTAAGCATAAGTGCGCTGATCGCCCATCACCCCTACACTGCGAATCGGTAGCAAAACTGCAAAAGCTTGCCAAAGTTCACCGTACAATCCGTGGCGGTTAATTTCTTGGCGAACCACGAAGTCAGCATCTCGCAAAATATTTAGTCTCTCTGCGGTAACTTCTCCTATAATCCGAATCGCCAATCCCGGGCCGGGGAAAGGTTGTCGGTTCACGATTTCTTCCGGTAGCCCGATCGACCGGCCGACTTTTCGCACCTCATCCTTAAATAGTTTTCGCAACGGTTCAATCAGCTTAAATCGCAAATCTTTCGGCAAACCGCCGACGTTGTGGTGGCTTTTAATTTTAACAGCAACTCGATCGCCACTTTTCGGGTCTACATTAGTGTCAGCCGACTCAATCACATCAGGATAAAGAGTACCTTGTGCGAGGTAGTCGAAGGGGCCCAGACGCTTCGATTCTTCTTCAAATACATTGATAAACTCGTGACCGATCCGCTTGCGTTTTACCTCCGGATCGGTAATCCCATCAAGTTGAGCTAAAAAGCGTTCGCGAGCATTAACATACTCAACGTCAATGTGGAATTGCTCTTTAAATAATTTTACCAACCGTTCTGGTTCATACTTCCGCATAAACCCTTGGTCGATAAACATACAGGTAAGTTGGTCGCCGATCGCCTTGTGCAGCAAGAAAGCCAAAGTAGAAGAATCTACACCGCCCGATAGAGCCAGCAAAACTCGTTTCTCTCCCACTTGCTCTCGAATCTCGCGAATCGATTGCTCCACAAAAGTAGCAGTCGTCCAAGTCGGTTCGCACTCGCAAATGTGGTAAACAAAATTGCGAATTAAAGCTATCCCCCCGATCGAGTGAACTACTTCTGGGTGAAACTGAACGCCGTACAAATTTTTCTCGTGGTTAGCAACAGCAGCAGACGGAGTATTATCCGTGTGAGCGAGGATCTCAAAACCCGGCGGCAGGTCTGTACAGGAGTCTCCGTGGCTCATCCACATCGTGCTCCCGTCTTCGACATTTGTCAGCAAATCCGTAGGATCGTCAATAAATAGCGATGCCTTGCCGTATTCCGCTAATTTAGCTCGCTCAACCTTACCTCCGAGCTGCTTTACCATCAACTGCATCCCGTAACACACTCCCAACACCGGTATTCCCAAATTCCAAATTTCTGCGTCGCATTGGGGTGCTTTTTCATCGTATACAGAACTCGGGCCTCCTGAAAGAATAATTCCTTTAGGATTGATAGCTTTTAACTGTTCTGCCGTAGTGCGGTAAGAAATAACTTCTGAATATACTTGAGTTTCGCGAATGCGGCGAGCAATCAGTTCGGAATATTGCGAACCGAAGTCGAGAATCACGATGATCTGGCGATCTATCTGCCCCATAAAAGAGTTTGTGAGGACTGATTCAGTTTTTATTTGAGTAGTCACGGTTATTGCGTAATTGCTAATTGCTAATTTTGTCGAACGTAGCGGAGATATCTGTCGCGGTCTCAGTACAAGACTGAGGAAGGCAAGTAATTATTAGTCGCTAGGAATAAATCTTATTTATACTAGATTGCTGTCAGCGATGTTAGTCCATTAACCTGGCACAGGGCAAGCATTGATTTACTTCGAGCTCTGTGCCCTAATTAATTGAACTCTTGCGTCAGAAATTGCGTCCCAAAGCAACCTAGTATAATTAAGGTTTAGGGACTAAGAATTATTATTTGTTAAATATTATCCCTGATTGATGTTTTAAACAGAATTCAGGGATATTCACACTACATTAACAAATTTGGGTCAAAAATGTATCTCCTATGTCACTTTTAACAATAATTTTGCGATCGCGCCCGAACATCACCGAGCCCACGGGGATGCGCAAGTTAGTGTGAGTAAAAATGCAATCCGATGAGCGCAAGTCTATTTGTCGGGCGATGTCGCCGTAAATTCGATCGACCCAATTGCTCCCAGTTTGAGCGTCCAAAGCCCGCATTTGCCCGAGAGCGTCTTCGGCTGTCGCGGCGGCAAAAATTGCGGAACACGCATCCGCAGGCATTCGGGCCTTAGCACAGTAAGCTGTGAGAATTTCCCTGCGCCCGTCGGCCAGGTGATGGTGAGTGTGAAAAATTCCCGCCGCCAATTTCATCAGTTTCCCGTGATAGCCAAACAGCAAAATTGACTGCACGCCCTGATATCCGGCTTCTACCAGCAGCGGGCCAAGCCAGTTAGCGGTTTTCACCAGCCTAGAGGGATTAATCCCCAGTTGTCGCGCCAAATCCAAGCCGTTTTCGCCGATGCAGAAAACCAAACAGTCAAACAGTTGGGCTTTTTGTTGCAGTTGTTCGCGGTAAACTTCCAATTGTCCCGGGGCGCTCAGGGGTTGAGAAATGCCCGTTGTACCCAGCAGCGAAAGTCCTTCTACCACGCCGAAAGCTTCGTTAGAAGTGCGGGTGGCTAGTTGGCGCCCTGACGGCAGAATCAGGGTGACAGTAATTTTTTCTCCCCGGGCGAGTTCTCGGCTCAGATTCGATCGCAGCAGCCGCATTGCGTAATCATAGATCGCCGCTCCTCCACCGACTGTGTGACGCCCTATACCTTCACCCCCGAGAATCACAATCTGCTCGGACTCTCCCCCATTCTCGGACTCTCGGACGCTTTCCCCATCGGATCCTCTCCCCAATTCCACCATTGCCCAAACAGGTGTATTGCGAGTCAGATCCAGGTTCTCCCCCGGATCTGAGCGAGTCACGCCTAAAGCGGTACCAGTCTTGAGTACAGACGCCTGCTCGATCGGAATTTCTGCCGTTATTTGCGGTTCCAGTAAATTTACTGATACGCTCTCTAGAGACTGAATACCCTCACGCAAGCACCGCAAAGCTGCAAGTGCGGCCGCACAGGCAAATACTGGCAATGTATACCCGGATAAAGGTTGAGTTTTAGTCACGATCAAATGCAGAAATACTTAAATTTGCTGACGATCGACATCACGCCTTAGCAGTGATACCCCTCAAACATTTAAGTTTAATTCTAGGGTTTGCTATTATCATCAGTTAGCCTAAATTTTGTCAACCGATAATTTTGTCCTGCCAGTTGCCGATCGCAGCCAGACTTTTGTTGAGGTGCGTTAGCGGAGCCCTCGTAGAGGATCGCCAACAACCCACTCCGAAGGCTTACGGGCCAGTGCGGGCGATTTCCACAAAAAACCCGGAATCTCGATCGCCAGCGCTGGGACTGAACAAACGGATTCCAGGAATTAGGTACAAAGAGTTAGCAGCTATACTCGGCAAGTCGATCGTCCTTCATTGTATAGATTTAGCGAGCCGTAAAGATTTGAGAGCCGAGTCGAGGATCTGGCGCGAAATTTATTTTGGCCCTTCGAGGGACTTGTTTGAGGCGGAATTAGAGCAATTTTTGGCAGGCAAAATGCTGCGATCGCTTCCTTGTTAAGCCCTAAAACCTACTTTTTCACAATTGGCAAATTTATATCTCCCAAGCGGTTGATGTCCCAGCGATCGCTTGCCACCTATATTAATACCAATTACCCGGAAGTGCCAGTCTAGCTTTCAAGCTAACACCTTGAAGGCGGGGCTGGTTTTATCTTAAGAGGCTAGCTCAGCAATTTCTTGCAAAAAGATTAAATTTTATTGACACCTGCGCGTGAAAAATAATTTAATGACCATCGCGCCTCACACCCTTACATTACCTGGATTTGGCAATGATTTAATCTATGATCTCAAATATAAACTCCTATAACTATGTTTGAACCAGTTACACAGTTAAATGAACCTCTATCTCTTCAGACTCCAGAAATACTAGACAAGAAAATATCTCAGCTCGTTCTATCTCCAAAAACAGATCTCAAAATTTCTAAACAAGACGTTCGATCGACCCTGAAAGCCTCAACTTTAGACGGCATTTTTTGCACTGTCTTCGAGTCGGCGACCGGCGGCGTTCTGATGAGCAACTTCTTGCTGCAACTCGGCGCCAGCAGCGTGGAAATAGGTATATTCTCGGCTATTCCAATGGTGGTAAATCTCCTGCAACCATTAGGGGCCTACATCGCAGACCGCACAACCAGCCGCTACTGGTACAACCAAGGGATATTCGGTCTGTCCCGGCTGCTGTGGCTGGTGTTCGCGGTGGCAATTGTTTGGGGTTCCCAGCACGCAGAGCCCCACCAACTGCTGCAATGGACGCTGCTAGCAGTCGTAGCAGCTAGCGGGCTGGGAGCTTTTGGCAGTTCAAACTGGTTCAGTTGGATGGCAGCCGTGGTTCCTCACCGCTTGCGGGGACGCTATTTTGGCTTTCGCAACAGTGCTACGAGCTTAATTTCTTTGCTGGGAGTGCCGTTGATCGGATGGTTCCTGTCTACTCGGGGCGCCGATCCACTTTTGGGCTACGGTATTGTTTTATTGGTGGGTGTTTTGGCGGGAATGATTAGTTTGGGGTGTCAATACTTTATGGTGGATGTGAATCCGCAGCTATACAAAAAAGATGCAGAGAACGATCGACTTACAGACCAAAAAGAAAAGCAAATAACAGATTTTGTACCTTCGGCGCTGAAAGATTCTAATTTCTTAATGTTTATTCTTTACTGTAGCGTGTGGACATTTGCAGTTAATCTCAGCGCACCTTTTTTTAATATCTACCTGCTGAAAAATTTAAGCTTGGATGTGAGTTTGGTAACGATTTACAGCAGCTTGAGTTCCGGGGCAAATCTACTGCTGCTGATGTTTTGGGGCAAGTTGGCCGATCGCTGGGGAAATCGCCCCTTGCTAATTGCTGTTGGGCTGGTGGTGGCCGTAACGCCTTTGCTGTGGTTGGGTACGGGCAATTACCCGTTTGCGGTGTGGGTGTGGCTGCCGCTGCTGCACTTGCTGGGGGGAACGACTTTAGGGGCGATCGGGCTGTGTACTAACAATATTCAAATGGAGATAGCGTCGATCGAGCAACCCTCGACTTATTTTGCGATCGCCGCTGCTGTTTCGGGAGTCGCTGGGGCTTTGGGAACTACCGCCGGCGGCTTTGTTGCCGAACTTCCGGGCATGAGTTTGGGGGCACTGTTTGCCCTCTCGGCTGCTGTGCGACTCTTCGGCTTGCTGCCTTTGATTTTGGTGCGAGAACCCCGCAGCCTGTCGCTGCGATCGATCGTCCCTAGTTTTGGACGCTTCAAATTTAACCGGGGCTAGGAAATTTTCGCACAAATTTACCGATCGAGAAACCAGAAAAGCCCACAGATTGTTAAAAACTTCAAGCACATCGCAGCAAATCTGAGAGTCGCTGCAACAAATTTTAATCCAAAACATAGTCCAAACCTGCTACGTGTTCGGCCAATACGTCACCATTATCTTGCAGCTAACTGACAAATCGATCGGATATAGCTGTTCTAAAAACTGACCAGGCAGAGCGTAAATCTGTTTAAATCTTTGTTAGCTATGGCATCCGATCGTTACTCCTGTTGAGAATCGAGCATTTTCCCAGAACCAAAGCTACTCTTTCACGCTCTAAATTTTTTACGTTTTAAGAGAATCGAGCCTTTTCCCAGAACCAAAGCTACCATTTCACGCTGTCAATTTTTTAATTTAAGAAATATAAATAAAATTAACATTTTAATACAGCAAACTAGACTAGATGGTGTTTTGGGACTAATATCCTGACAATCGAAATAACTCAAGATTGCCCAGCCCGATCGTAATTTGGTCTAGCAAGAAATTGTGAGGGATCGCGTGAGGCGATAGAAAAACGGGAAGTGGCAATTCTCTTGTAACCGATTACCAATGACAGGTCGCTCTCAAATTTCAGATTCAAAGAGAGAATGTAAAAATGACTAAACCAGGGAAACGTCTGATAGTTTGCTGTGATGGAACTTGGAACAAACTAGATACTCAGTGCCCAACTAATGTGGTTAGGGTTGCCCAGGCCGTGAAACGGACAGCCAGTGACGGGGTTCCGCAGATCGTGTTTTATGACGAGGGAATTGGAGTAGACAGTAACAAGATTGTGGGCGGAGTCACTGGGCTGGGAATCGATAAAAATATACAAGATGCCTATCGTTTTCTTTGTTTCAATTACGATCAGGGTGACGAAATCTATCTATTCGGGTTCAGTCGCGGTGCTTACACAGTCAGGAGTCTAGCGGGGATGATCTATTGCTCAGGTCTCCTATCCCGCAGTAACGTTACCATGGCATCACAAGCTTACGAGCTTTACCGTAAGCGAGAGATTTCACCAAAGCATCCGGAAGCAAAGAGTTTCCGCGAAGAATTCGGCAAAGATGACGGCAAGCGCGTCCCGATTACCTTGCTTGGTTGTTTCGACACCGTTGGAGCCCTTGGTATTCCTCTTGTACCCGCCTTGAAGAAGTTTGAGGGACAACTCAAAGCAAGGTACAAATTCCACGACACCACTTTAAATAAGGATATTGAGAATGCGGTGCACGCCGTTGCGATCGACGAAATTCGCGAAGTCTTTAATGTTACCCTGATGAAGAAAAATCCTGATGCCCCGAACCAGAAGCTTCGTCAAGTTTGGTTTCCAGGCGAACATGGCTGCATCGGCGGTGGTACGCCAGAATACCGCGGGTTATCAGATGCTGTCTTGAAGTGGATGTTAGATCAAATCAGTGACCTTGGATTGAAGCTTGAATTCGAGCCAAAGGCCATTGAGGATATCCAGCCAGATTATAGGGCTCCATTTAAAAACGATCCTGGGTTCTTCAAATGGGCAGGAATCAAGTGGCGCGAGGTGGGGGATACCATTGACGATCTTCATGAAAGCGCGATCAAGCGTTTTGAAAGCGCAGACATCCCCTACAGCCCCGAGAATCTAAAATCGCTTTTAGCCAAACTTCAATCAAAGTGAAGAGGAGAGAGAAGACTTCATCAAGATATCGGAAGAGAAGCTTGGTAATCAATTGCATCTAAAACAACCAAAAGGGGAAACAATTATGCCTTCAAAAAGAGACACATCAAGAGACGGGCAGAAAAACAAAATCGAGACTTTGCTTTTAACTAACTTCAAGCCGCTTTGGAGCTTCATTCAAAGCAATGAGGGGCTTAGCAAAAAAGTCAACAAAACTCTGATTAACAATGCCGTCTTAAAAATTCCCACTCGCCCCTATGCGTTTAGTACCATGTCTCCCTACACCTCTTGGGAGTCATTAAACGATCGCTCTTATTCGGGACTTCATCTACCGCCTACTGATTGGAAGCCATTAACGGATAAAAGCTACGTAGGGGTTAATTTAAGCCCCACAGAGAATTTTGAAAAGAATCTCCCGCCTATTAAGGATTTGGAGGTCTTGTACCGCAAAAAAGAAGGGAAGACGAAATATTCGACAAAATCCTCTCTTATGTTCCCCTATTTCGTGCAATGGTTTACCGACAGTTTCCTGCGAACCAATCGAGAGGATCAGCGCCGAAATAGTTCCAACCACCACATAGATATGTGTAACGTCTATGGGTTGAACGCAGATATTACTCGCCTGCTGAGGTCTCGTCAAGGAGGCAAGCTAAAAAGCCAAATTATAAATGGCGAAGAATATCCTCCTTTTTACTATGATGAGAACGGACAGCCTAAGGAAGAATTCAAAGGAATTCCCCATCAAATAGTCGGTGAATACGACGAAAAAAAATCCGATAAAATACCCCCTGAAAAGAGAAACAAATTATTTGCAATGGGGATAGAGTTAGAGCGTGTCAATGTGCAAGTTGGCTATGTAATGCTCAACGTTCTTGGCTTAAGAGAACATAATCGCGTGTGCGACCTCTTAGCAAAGAATTATCCAACTTGGGATGATGAACGCCTTTTCCAAACCGCGAGAAATATCGTGATGGCGGAGTTTCTGAAAATTGTGCTTGAGGATTATATCAACCACCTTACTCCCTATCACTTCCAATTCTTCACCGATCCCCCAGCGTTTATTGATGAAAAATGGTATCGCAACAATTGGATGATGGTAGAATTTACTTTAGTTTATCGTTGGCATAGTATGCTGCCCGATAAGATCATTCATAACGGGGAAGAAATGTCGGTGCCCGAGTCGATGTGGAACAATGATATGATCATTAACAAGGGTTTGGGAGCTATATTTGAAGAAAGTTGTTCCCAACCAGCAGCGCAATTGGGTTTATTCAATACGCCTGAGTTCCTAATTCCAACCGAGACAGCGAGCATTCGTGCAGGTCGTGCAGCCAAATTAAGAACCTACAACGATTACCGCGAACTGTGTAAGTATCCACGGGTGACCGATTTCAATCAAATTAGTGGCGATGAAGATGTCCAAAAAGAATTGAAACGATTGTACGGTCACGTAGACAACATTGAGTTGTATGTTGGACTCTACGCAGAAGATTTGCGGCCAAATTCAGCCTTACCTCCTTTAGTCGGACGACTGATAGGAATTGATGCATTTTCTGAAGCTTTCACCAATCCTCTATTAGCCGAAAATGTCTTCAATCCCGAAACTTTTTCACCAGTAGGTTGGGAAGAGATTATGAATACCAAGACCCTCTCCCAGGTGGTGAACCGTAATGTTCCTGGCGGTAAAGAGTACAAAATTTCTTTTTATAATGAGGATTGGGAACGATCTTAATTAGCTGACAGAACACGAGGAAAGTGGGGTTACAAATTGTAAAGTGTACGCCTTTCTTTCCAATGTATAACTCCTGTTCAATAAGAGCCGACAGTCGCAGTGGTGAGTTGTTCGCGGTTTAGAGGATGACGCAATTAACCGCGAACCACTTACACCTGAGTTCCCTAGACCTTACGTGAAAAATCAGGTAAAGTAGAAGGGAAAAATGCCAAACATTATCGCCACAATCAGCTTTTCCAAGGTTATTTATGAGCAAGAAGTTATTTACAGAATATCCCGAACAGGACGAACGCAAATACTACGATCTTTTGGCTGAGCAGGCCAAGCTGCGGATGGATAATCTTTACGGGGATAAGGAGCGGGCGCTGCGAGATACTCACGCCAAAACTCATGCGTGCGTTAAAGGAACTCTGGAAATTTTTGACTTTGATCAGGAAGCAATTAAACGGGAATTGGGTCAACGCGCTTCGTTAAATTCTTCGCAACTCAATGCTATTTCCCTTAAGCAAGGTTTGCTAGCAAAACCCAAAGAATATCCTGTTTGGTTGCGATTTGCTAACGGGGCTACCAAAGTATACCCTGATTACAAAAAAGATTCGCGCTCAATGTCACTGAAAGTGATGGGGGTGGAAGGGGAACGACTGGCGCAAAGCCACGAGTCAAAAACCCAGGATATCATTGTTCACAATTCAGAGATATTTGTGAGCCGAACCATCAAAGACTACTACGGCTTTTTTTCGTCTCTGGTTAAATCAGAGAAGACATTGCTAAAGTGGCTAATACTACATCCCATACACTTTCTATCGGTCTCGAAGCTTACGGGTAGCCGGACTCCGAAGAGTGTGCTAACAGCCAAATATTGGAGCGGTTCACCCTCTGCTTTGGGTCTCTATCCCGATTTCGATCCCTCTGGACCCGGTGAAGTTCCTGTCGAATATCCTGCTGTAATTAAGTATGGGTTTACTCCGGTTTCCTCCCAACCACCGCACGAGATAATTCCAGAAGAAACTCGACCGGGAATTCCTAAATTTCCCTTTCCATCTCGCCCTAAAGCCTTGGGTTTAGATCCCAAACAACCAGACAATTATTACCGGGAGGATCTAATTCAAGCTTTGGCGAAACCTGATGCCGAATACTGGTGGGATTTTGGCATTCAGTTCCAAACCAGCCTAAAAATGCCGATCGACGATGGCCTCAATGTCTGGAATGAACAGGAATCACCCTTCTTGACAGTAGGTCGTCTCACGGTCAAGCATCAGATTATTGATTATGAAAAACAATCTGATTTCAACGAAAACCTGAGATATTCTCCCTGGAACGGCTTAGCAGTTCATCGTCCAGTAGGTGCGATCAATCGGATACGCGGTGTTGTTTACCCGGTTGTAGCGGAGTATCGCCTTAAAAAACGAGGTCTTGTCCACCACGAACCAACTGGAAAAGAAACATTTTAAGGGAATAATTTGAGGCGGGGACATCATTTAATGCCATCAGGCAGGTGTCGTCCGAGCAAATGGCAACTGAAGGAAGTTAAAAAGCGAAACCTTCAAAAAATCCCATCCCTTTTTAGGGGGTGGGATTTTTGAAAATTATTAATTTTTAGTCCTCAGTCCTTAGTCCTCATTATTCAGTAGCAATTAATCAATAACTGGGTTCGTACCGAATTATTAATTACTTGCTAGCAAATAACTGATGACTAATGACCAACGACTGATGACTAATAAATTAGGCTTGCCGTGAGTAGTATTCCACGACTAGAAGCTCGTTAATCTGTAGAGCAATCCACTCGCGTTCGATAACGCCGTTAACTTTGCCAATTAGTTTTTGCTTATCAAATTCCAAGTGATTGGGCAAGTGAGCCAAGCCTGGGTCTTTGAGATTAGCTTCTACCATTGTGCGCGATCGCTCTCTATTTTTCACCGCAACCACATCACCAGGCTTGCACTGATAGCTGGCTATATTGACTTCGCGGTCGTTGACAGTTATGTGACCGTGATTTACCAATTGTCTAGCGGACGGAATGGTTGGAGCCATTCCCATCCGAAACACAGTATTGTCCAAGCGCATTTCCAAAAATTGCAGTAACACTTGACCTGTGGAGCCGGTGACACGGCGGGCTTTGCGGACGTAACGGAGCAGTTGGCGTTCCGTCACACCGTAATTGAAACGGAGTTTTTGCTTTTCTTGCAAGCGAACCGCGTACTCAGAGAGCTTTTTGCGGTTTTGACCGTGCTGTCCGGGCGGATAATCTCGTCTGGGGGTTTTGCGGGTTAGACCCGGCAACTCTTTCAGGCGACGGACGATTCTCAATCGGGGGCCTCGATATCGAGACATTTATTTTCCTCTCTAATATCTGTATGCAATTTTATGCAGACTCTATATTATATGTTAGTAACGGTCAAAGTTCCAACAAAGATCGATAAAAAACCGATCGACCGCAGCGCGAGCCATAATGTGCGGTAAATCCTGAAGGAAAAGCCGATCGCTCGATCGCCCCAATCAGCCCTAAAACTCACTACTCGATCTGCCATGCACAACCGCAATTTTTCCCGCACTTCTTCCCCAAAGCCAGCACCGACAGGCTCAAGCGCTACCGGGCGCTGGATGTTGGCCCTCGGCACGCAGCTAGCAGCACTCGGTTTGTTGGCCAGTGCACTGCCAATCTCGCCAGCATCAGCCATCACGATTAGAATTCCTCGCTCTAGGAATCCCTATCGTGTCTGCGCCCTGGAACTAATCGAAGCCGGAGTGGCAGCAGAGGCCGCCGCCGCCGCTTGTGCTGACGCGCTCAAACCCCGCGACATATCTAAATGCGCCCTCCAAATCAACCGCAAAACTAATATTTCTGGTATCGAAGCGCTCTCTAGCTGTCGGCGGGTGAGGCGTCCCAACGAATTGGCTACTTGCGTAGTGAATATTAACGGCAAAACTCGAACTCAAGCAGCGGCTCCCCTGCTAGTTCTCGATGGATGCCGCCGCAGTTTATTGCCACAACAGTTTGCTGAATGCGTAGTCGGCTTGAGCGGCAGGCTCGACTTTCCAACTGACAGGTTAATCGCCACTTGTCTCGACCCGAGGGGTAGCGTGAGCCAGTTGGACGGGCCTCCTGCACCGACGCCTCCTGCGGAGCTAATTTCACCGCCTTCGCGCCTCAATTAATCACTGTTACCTGTTGACTGTTAACGGTTAACTGTTGACTGTTAACTGTTAACTGTTAAGTGACTAATGACTAATGACTAATGACTAATGACTAATGACTAATGACTAATGACTAATTTTTTTTAATCAAATGTCACAAATTTTTGCTGAAATTACAGTCGAAGAATTAGGTCGCCAATTAGCCGAAACCAATGCTGAGAAATTGCAGCTTGTAGACGTGCGGGAATCTCACGAAATTGAACTCGCGGCGCTGCCGGGATTTGCAGCTTTTCCGCTGAGCGAGTTTGCCGAATGGTCTGGTGAAATTGACGATCGACTCGATCGCGACAAAGAAACCCTAGTTCTGTGCCATCACGGAGTGCGATCGGCTCAAATGTGCCAGTGGTTAGCCAATAGAGGATTTACCAACGTTAAAAATATCGTTGGCGGTATCGATGCTTACTCAATCGTGGTGGATCGAACCGTCCCCCGCTATTAACATCAAATCCAGTTCTTAACTATCGTTTTCTTCAGAGTCCGCGCGGGCGGACTTTGTATGTGTAGAAACGAATTATATTTCCCCCGAATTACCTAATTAACAGTAGCAAATCGAAAATTTAAAAGCTTACTCATAGTGAGGCGATCGCGCCCCTGCCTTTTCGAGTCATAAAGAGCCTCATCAGCCGCCAGTACCAGCGTTGCTGCATCATTTTCCTGCCTCGGAACAACGCTGGCAATTCCCAAACTAATCGTTACCACAGAATTAGGCAGACCGTCAAATCTCTCCGGCTTAAAAAAAATATTCAAATCTTTAACTTTCACTCTAATGTGTTCGGCAACAACCAGAGCGCTCGCCGCATCAGTTTGAGGTAAAATCACAGCAAATTCCTCACCCCCGTAGCGAGCGGCTACATCAGTAGGACGCTGGAGTGATTGGCGAATTGTCTGAGCTACCGCTCGCAAACAATCATCTCCAGCTTGATGTCCGTAGGTATCATTATATATTTTGAAAAAATCGATGTCGCACATAATCAAAGATATCGGCGACCCATCGCGAGCCATCTGTTTCCATTCCGCTCGCAAGCAACTGTCAAAATACCGTCTGTTGCCAATTTGAGTAAGTTCGTCCACATTCACCAAAGCTAGCAGCCTTTCATTTTCTTGCTGCAACTCCTCCAAACCACCAGCCGAGAAACTGTCGGAGCACAAATTTTGCTCTTGAAAATACAGGCGATATAATTCGCAAGACAAGCTACAGTTATTTCCCTCTAATTTGACAAGTCCCATGCTGTCTAACTGATAGGCTATCAAAGGTTCGAGGTGAACGCTATTTTTAGCATCGACAACCTGTTGGAAGGCGGATGCCAGTTCCGGCTGCTGTTGAATGGCGATCGACTGATTTCGCAAGTAGTCGCTATAAATTCCGCTGTGAGTAGGAGCTGCTATTAACAATTCTTCCAACTCGGCTAGCCCCAATTCCTCCCCAGACTCATCCCGATCGACCGACGGGGGATTTTGCAGCAAAATTGCCAGGTGATAGAGCGCTAAATGCACTAAATAAGGATGCCCGCCTACCATGTTCATTAATTGCTTGATCGGATAGCTATCGCTCCAGTTCAGTCCGTGTCTGCGCGCCAAATTTTGGACTTGTTCAGCAGTCAATTCTGAGAGTTTAATCGGCAGCCCTACATTAAAAGGAGATTGATTAAGACTCAAAGCAATATAAATTTCTGTCGAGTGAATGACGACAATGCGGAGTTTTTGCCAAGCTTCGTTAGCGCGAGCTTGTTCGTACCAAAAACGGAGCAGTGGCAGGAATTCTTGAGCAATATTGGCGCGTTTAAATACTCGGTTTAATTCGTTGAGTACCAAGACAACCGGACTGTCACTTTCGGCGAGCAAATAGTTTTCAAAGTAAAGAGAGCAGCTTACCTTGCTGCCCATATCTTCATCCCAGAATTCAGCGAGATTTGGTTCGAGTTTGAGTTGTCGAGCGACATTGACACAAAGCCAGCGCAAAAATTTATCTAAAGTAGCAAAAACCGCTTCGTCGGCTTGCTGAAAGTCTACAGTTACTGTGCGGTATCCGCGCTCGATGGCCGCGTGAATTATGCGCAGCATCAGCGAACTTTTGCCCATTTTTATGGGAGCTTTAATGCGAATCAGGCTCCCAGGCTTGCTAATTTCTGCGCAAGCTCGGGCTTCGGCGGGCGATCGCTCGATATAAAATGGAGAGTCAATCGGTATGGGGCCGCCGGGAAATTCTAGGTCTGCAACCGTTTGGATTAAGTTTGGTGATTTTGGGATTCCTGCCATAGTCCTTCCGCGACGCGATACCCTGACTGTATCTTACCTTTGTCAGGTTAGGGGGGTAGATAAGCGGTGTACAAGATCGATCGAGAATCCTAAAAAATCTAACTTTTTAAGGATATCCCACGACTGACTTTGCTATAGTAGTGTCACTTTACCCAATCTCAAACCCTGCTTTAACAATTCTGCCGACCGACAAAAATTCGACGGTAGCCCAGACGCCATGATTCTGGGCTTTTACCTGAAAGATAACTCGTCGGTCGTTGATGTCGCGCAGGAACAGCCCCCATCAAAGGAGAAATAATCATTGTCACGCCACTACCTCTTTACCTCTGAATCGGTCACTGAAGGCCATCCCGATAAAATCTGCGATCAAATTTCAGATACGATTTTAGATGCCTTACTGACCGAAGACCCTAAAAGCCGGGTCGCAGCCGAAGTTGTCGTCAACACCGGCTTGATCCTGCTGACGGGCGAAATCACCACTAAAGCTCGGATAAATTACATGGAATTGGCGCGGAAAAAAATAGCCGATATTGGCTACATCCACGCTGACAACGGCTTTTGTTCGACTAGCTGCTCGGTCTTGGTGGCTCTTGATTCTCAGTCTCCCGATATTGCCCAAGGGGTCAATACGGCTCAGGAAAGCCGAGAAGAAGCTAGCGAAGAGGAATTGGACGCCATCGGCGCAGGGGACCAAGGTTTGATGTTTGGTTTTGCTTGCAACGAAACGCCGGAATTGATGCCTCTGCCGATCAGTCTGGCGCACCGGATTTGCCGTCAACTCGCCGCAGTCCGCAAAACCGGTCAATTACCTTACCTGCGTCCCGATGGCAAAAGCCAAGTTACGGTGAGTTACGAGGACGGCAAACCTGTTGGCATAGATACGATTTTAATTTCTACGCAGCACACTGAAACGATCGGCGACATCACAGAAACGGCCGCCGTTCAAGCCAAGATCAAAGAAGACCTTTGGGCTGCAGTCGTCCAACCCGTGTTTGCCGATATTAGCCTGAAGCCGGATGCAGAAACTCGCTTCCTTGTCAACCCCACTGGCAAATTTGTCGTCGGCGGGCCTCAAGGGGATTCGGGTTTGACGGGCCGCAAAATTATTGTGGATACCTACGGTGGCTATTCCCGCCACGGCGGCGGCGCTTTTTCTGGGAAAGACCCCACCAAGGTAGACCGCAGCGCGGCTTATGCTTGTCGCTATGTTGCTAAAAATATTGTGGCTGCTGGTTTGGCCCAAAAGTGCGAAGTGCAGTTGAGTTATGCGATCGGCGTTGCGCGGCCTGTTAGCATGATGATCGAAACTTTTGGCACTGGAAAAGTTGATGACGATCGCCTTTTGGAAGTTGTGAAACAGTATTTTGAACTGCGTCCTGCGGGCATCATTCAGGCATTTAACTTGCAGAATTTGCCTGCTGAAAGAGGCGGCCGTTTCTATCAAGATGTGGCGGCTTACGGTCACTTCGGGCGCACTGATTTAGAGCTGCCTTGGGAGCAAACTGATAAGGCCGAACTTTTGAAAGAAGCTTTGAGCGACCAGTTGTTGGAAGTAGCCCGATAGTACAATTTTGGGGTGCGCACTCCGCACCCCATTTATTAGTTACTTGCAATCTTTTATCTTTTCTTGATTGCTACAATACTTGTTAAACCTAAAATAGCACCTGCGATAGTTATCGGTTCTGGAACTGCTTCGGAAACCACTATCTCTGGCCCAAAATAAGTGACGGTAGCACTTGGATCTTTTCCTATCGAACGCCCCATCAGCTTTCTACTAGACATAAACTTATCATTTTCTATGCTCCAAGTAACTCGATATATAGGAGCCAAGAAGCTGTACCCACTCAAGCTGAGTCCTGCCAATTTCCTCTCTTGGCACATTTACCACTCCACCTGATACCTGCGTGAAATAATACTCACCATTTTCTGAATTAGGTGTCCCCGTAAAATTCTAAGACCAACGATTCTGATAATCGGACGGTGAAAATCCGGGCAATAGATAATTGAATACTCCAGAAATTACACTGACTGATTCGGTACCACATCCCGTTAGAGATGAGTTGTCAAAGCTGCAATTACCCTTGTAATTAGCAATATAAGGATCGGGCCCGCAGCAGAATAAGCTTGTAGCATCGATTGTAAAATCCTAAGTGAGAACAGTGGCTTGTGCTACGGTAGCAAATTGAGTTAATATGGCTCCACAAGCCAAGACGCTACTTGCGATCGCAACACTTAATTGATTCCCTTTGTATTTTGCCATTTTTTAAATGCCGAATAAATTATTGTAGGCTAGGACTCTAAACTTTGATGAATCTCACATCTTGCACCATTCTCAAGAACAGGCAAGATGCCTGTTCCACAAAAAGTAGATTTTCTTGTGGAACGGGCATCTTGCCCGTTCATAAAAGGCTTATTGACAATGGTGCAACATCTCAAATGAATGGAATGTCTATACAAAAGCTAGAGATTTTATTAAAATTTACAAAAATCAGCTAGGCTCTGTACAATCAATTAATATCTAAAACTTTGACATTTAATTAGGTTCGCAGACTTATCAAGAAAAGCATCTTATCCATAAATAATATCCGGTGCTACCAATTAATAACGTAGCGTGCACCGCGCGCGCCTTACAACAAAAATAGAATAAATAAATGCCATTTTTCACACCTTTTAAATCAGCAATTCGCCATGTGGCTTCGGAACTCAAACAGCGGTTTGCGGGTGAAATTTTTGCACCAAATCCAGCAGCGCTGCCAAGTTCGTTGGCATCTAAGAATCAGGGAATTCGTGGCGTTTGGATACCCAGCACCGACTGCCAAGTTCTCACCTCAAAACAGCGGATTGCTGAGGCAATGAACTTTCTCGCCGATACGGGATTTAATACAGTTTTTCCTGTAGTTTGGAACCGGGGTTTTACTGCTTATCCTTCTCAAATTATGCGCGAACAATTTGGTGCGGAAATTGACGCGCGCTATCAAGGTCGCGACCCTTTGGCAGAATTAATTGTTGAGGCAAATAGAGTCGGTCTCAAAGTTATTCCTTGGTTTGAATACGGATTTGTGAGTTCTTACAATCTCAACGGCGGTCATTTGCTGGCGAAAAAACCGGAATGGGCGGCGCGCGATTGCATGGGGAATTTACTTAAGAAAAATAACTTTGAATGGATGAATTCTCTAGACCCGGAAGTACAAGAATTTTTGCTGGGGTTGATGCTGGAAGTTGCTAAGAATTATCCGGTAAACGGCGTTCAAGGAGACGATCGCATTGCGCTGCCTGCTGAAGGCGGTTACGACGAAAAAACGGTTAAACGCTACCGAGAAGAGTGCGGGAGAGAACCGCCGCCGCATTGTAGAGAGCGACATTGGCTGCACTGGCGCGCTGATATTATTACTGAGTTTGTGGCTCGCTTGCACCGAGAATTGAAAGCTATTAATCCTGATTTGTTGCTGTCGATGTCGCCGAGTCCTTATGAGTGGGGACTGGTGGAATATTTGCAAGATTCTCAATCTTGGGTTGACAAAAAGTTGGTCGATATGCTTCACCCGCAGTTTTATCGCCGCGATTTTAACGCTTACAAACAATTGGTCGATCGACTGATTGGGGAACAGCTTAGCGGCGAGCAAGTACAGTGCGTGTCGCCGGGTATTTTGTTGGCGAATCGAGGCGGCCATTATAGCATAACTCCCGAGCTGTTGTTGCAAGTAATTGCTTACAACCGCTGTTGCGGCATTCAAGGAGAAGTGCTGTTTTTTTACGAAGGTTTGCGAGATAACGGTAACGCTTTGGCTGAGGTTTTGAAAAATGGGCCCTATGCTCGTTGAGAGACAGTCCCGCAATCAAGCTATTTCCGGTTCGCTGCGTTCAACTGAGCCGATCGCTATTTCAGGTCAACTTGCTATAAAATGATATAGCAGAGTTAGGCTAGCTAAAAAACCAGCGAGGCCAAGCAGCAAGCGGTACTAATTGTCAAGGTGATTGCCCAAACAAACCCGATGATTAATAATTGGGGAGTTGCAAAAATACTGGGATCAGACATATTTTATAAGTGGTGCAAGCTTTTTTTAGAAGTAGAGTTTTGTAGACGCTGTATTTTTTAAGACAGACAGTTTAAAAGAGCAATCTCAAGCGCTCGCCAAAATAATAGGTAAATCAATGAACTCAGCAGCCACCCTCATCCAACAGCTACCCGAGCTCAGCGATGCTCAATTTCATGAAAAATATTTGAAACAAAAACAAGGGATGCAAACCTTGGCGACAATATTGCCGCAAGTAGAACAGCAAAGTCTGGCTTTGCGGGCAGTAAAATTAGCCCTAAAAGTAAATTTAAAACTCGGCTCGAAGCTAGCAGGAACGGTAAAGCCAGAATTTCAAACAGCCACAATAAAATTAATCGGAAAAATCCCAACCTCACCCCAGCTCAAAATTCAACTGTTGGCCCTGACAAGTTCCGATAGGGCAATTCCGATGCTGGTGGCGGCATTGAACCACAAAGAAAGTACAGTGCGCCGGATGGCCATTCGGGCGATCGGGAAAATCCGCTCCGAAGCAGCAGTAATTGAATTAGCCCGATCGCTCGAATCCGAAGATTCCCAAGTGCAAGCTTGGGCGGCTTGGGCTTTAGGAGAAATCGACTCGAAACCAGCAGCGTCCGCACTGCTCAAAGCCCTCAACCACAAAGCCTCCGGGGTGCGCGTCTGGGCTGTTTGGGCCTTGGGCAAAATTCACCCCAAAACAGCCGTCCCCGCAGTGCTCAAAGCTCTCAAACACCAAGACTCCGAGGTGCGCTGGCGGGCGGCAGTCAACTGTGGGAAAATCGGCGTCTCTGAGGTAGTTCCCTGGCTGATGAACGCCCTCAAAGACTCGAATCACATCGTCCGCGCTAGGGCAGCAGCGGCTTTGGGGAAAATCGGCGATTGTGAGGCAGTACCCCGCTTAGTAGAATTGCTCTACGATCCCGAATCCTATGCAGTTTCTTTGAGGGCCGCCGAGGCCTTGGGACAAATCGGCACGGAAACGGCTGTGGCCGGCCTGCTGGAAGCCCTCAACCATGACGACTCAGACGTGCGCGGCAGTGCAGTTTCTGCCTTGGGGGAAATCAGCAGCGAGGTGGCTGCGGTGGCGGTAATGCGATCGCTCTCGGATCCAGACATTTTCGTGCGCGGCAGGGCGGCGGTTGCCCTCGGGAACCTCAATACAGCCGGAGATCCTAACTTGCAAAAAATGGTGACAGCGGGACTGGCGCTGGCCATCGGCGACAGCGAATCTTATGTGCGGTGGAGAGTTGCTGCTGCTTTGGGGCAAATTGGCACAGAGGAAGCTGTGGCAGGTTTGGTGCGGCTGCTGGGGGACGAAACCTCTGGAGTGCGTCAAAATGCTGTTAAATCCCTCGGTCAAATTGGCTCGACGGCTGCTCTTTTGGCTCTGGAAGCAGCTTTAAACCGGGAATTTGCTGACGTTCGCGCGCTGGCAGCCCAATACTTGCCCGATGTCAGCACCTCGGCAGAAACCGTTGATTTAGATCCCTCAGCTTCTGCCGATTTCTCGGGTGAAAAACTGCCGAAAATCCTGATTGCTGCGGAAGCAGAAGCCAGCGACTACATTGTCGATCGCCCTGCCGGGCGCCAGATCAAATACCTGATCTCGATCGGCAGTCCCGGCGTGCGCGAGCCCAGAAATTTTCACAAAGTCCCGAACCGACTGCGGCTGGAATTTAACGACCTCGACACCCCTGTTGACGACCCCGATCGGGTTTTGCCTAAACTTGAGGACGTAATCAAAATTATCGACTTCGCCCTCAAAATGTCGGCGCCCCCGGGCAATTTGCTCGTCTGCTGCCAAAGCGGCATCAGCCGTTCAACAGCCACAGCTTTGACTGTTTGTGCTGCCCTGTTGGGCCGCGGCAAAGAACAAGAAGCGTGGGCCGTGGTGCTCGCCGCCAGACCCCAGGCTAAGCCGAATCGCTGGATGGTACAATTGGCAGATGAAGCTTTGGGTAGAGACGGTAAGTTAGCACTGGTGCTCGAATTGACCTCTGCTACTCCAGAACTCGCAATTGCCAACAGTTGACTCGCAGAAACCGGGTTTCTTTTGGTAAGACCTACAGCTATACTCAACTTACACGACTTCGCTTCAGACTTGTCTTTGCGGGGCAGCGATGCCAAAAGTTGATCGCCTGGGTGCAAAAGTTCGATCGGCTGCCGCATTTGTTACATTCTGTACTGTGAATTCGTCCCATGCTCAACAAAAATCGTCCAGCAATCGTCGCATTGCTGGCAGCCAAAATCCAAAGCGAAGGAATGGGGTGCATTGTTAAGAGACTATATCAGCTTTGGGCCACTCCCAGGCCAAACGGGTCAGACAAAATTTTCTGCCTGTATAATTCTATGCCCGGATAATTACCTGCTGGTATAAAATTTTCTTTATTATGCCTGTGGCAGACTTTTACGAGTCGAAAAAGTATTTTGGCAACAGCCATCAACACCCTAATTATTTATTAGACATCAACCGAATTTAAGTTTCTCCTCTGACTCCACAAGAGTTTCAGATGCTTTTTGGCAGATGTCTACTGGAAAACAGACAAGATTTTCCGTGTGGAGAACTTAAGAGCGTGGTAGATTTTAACAAAATACAGGGGTTGCATATGTCAAAAATTTACTTGCTAAAAAAAAACAGGGAACGAAGCAAGTTTATCAGTTGCCGTTTGGGAATGCCAGGGCGAGTTCAATCCAGAGTTAGAACCACTTAACCCGCCGCAAAAACCTGTGGCAACGCGAAAGGTCAACCCAAAAAATAGCAATGTAGGTAAACTGATGTCGCTCTTTATTTCTGAGGAAGCCGCTTCTCTAGAAACCGCACAAAAAAAAATATCCAGTCCGGATTTTGTAGAAAGATCATCCTTAATAATCAGCAAAATCTTGCCATTTAAAATTGGCGGTTGGCCGATCCATCAAAAAATTGGCGGCGGGTATTTCCTGGCAATAGGAATCGGATTTATAGGCTCCCTGAGCGGACTGGTAATAGCCGACTACTTCCAAGGACAAGGAGTAAACCAACTCAATGATGCTCACCAGCAGGCCCAATTGCTGGGCAATTTTAAAGATTCAGCGCTGGCGGCGCAATTGCAGGGAGCGCAGCTAGATTCTTTTGTAGACAACTCAGCCGAACTACAATTGCAAAAAGAGCATTTGATCGCGAGTATTACTAAGGCAAAAAACCTGCGCCTGAAAATAGAAAAGTTTGCCGACAGCAAACCCGCTTGGCTGGCAGCAGAACCTGCGATTCTCAAAGCTTTACTGCAAGATTGCACAGAAGATTTAGAATCTTACGCCGATACTCTCCTGTCCAGCTTGCAGCAAATCCAGGGATCGCAATTATCACCTGCCCAGATAGAGTTAGCCCGAAAAAGGCTCGCAATTAAAAGCGGAGAAGGTGCAAAACAACTCGACATTCGCCTTCAGGAAGTAAGCAAAATCCTTGACATTGCCCAGCAGCAAGAGTCGCAAGGCGGTGAAGTCATGGAGGACGCGCAAGGCCTCGAAAAGGGCATAATTATTATTAGTATGCTGGTGTCGGTAGCGGTGGCGGGAATGGTGGCTTACCAAACGAGTCGGGCGATCGCCCAACCTGTTATCAGCGTCACTCAGGTTGCCGAACAAGTGGCCGCCGAGTCTAATTTTGATTTGCGAGCCCCCGTCACCGGACAAGACGAAATAGGCTCATTAGCTGTGTCTCTCAATCACCTAATCGAGCGGGTTTCGGAACATACAAAAGAATTGAAAAAAGCTAAGGAAGCCGCCGTCGCCGCTAACACTGCTAAAAGCCAGTTTTTAGCAAATATGAGCCACGAATTGCGGACGCCTTTAAATGCGATTATCGGCTACAGTCAACTACTTTCAGAAGATGCCGAGGAGGCGGGGTTGGATGATTTTGTACCCGACTTGCAGAAAATTTACGAGGCCGGCACCCATCTGCTATGTTTAATTAACGATATCCTCGATCTTTCAAAAATTGAAGCGGGAAGGATGAAAGTCGAAATCGATGAATTTGACATCGAATTGCTGGTAGAAGATGTTGCGAGTGCTGCGAAACCGTCCATAGAAAATAATGGAAATATTTTAGAAATAGATTGCGATCGAACTGCGGGTATCATTCACGCAGATTTCAAGAAAGTGCGGCAGGTTTTGAAGCACCTGTTGAGTAATGCTGCTAAGTTTACCAAAAACGGCAGGGTGAAAGTGAGTGTCAAGCGCATTCCAGGAAAGAAAAAATCGAATGCTGCAGGGCGAGTGGGTATTGAGAATTCTCTGGCTGCGGCTGAAACAGATTCTGTGGGGATAGCTTCTCCCCTGCGGAATGTTGAAGACTCGGATTGGATTTGCTTATCTGTTAAAGATACCGGAATTGGAATGTCGGAAGAACAACAGCACAAGTTGTTTGAAGCTTTTGTGCAAGCTGACTGTTCAACAACGCGACGATACGGTGGCACCGGATTGGGGCTGACAATTAGCCGCTACTACTGTCAGATGATGGGCGGGGAGATTTTGGTAGAAAGCGAGGAGGGGAAAGGGTGTGTTTTCACTGTTCGTATACCGGTGGGAAATGCGTGATGTGATGTTTGGGCGAGAGATGTAGGGAGTACGCCGAGGCGCGAAAATTTATGTTTCAAACCTCTGGCTTTCTGTCCAAATGCTTCACTCTTGTCAGTGGGGGCGATCGCTTCCGGCGCGATATTTTATTTTTCCCAGATGTCTCTTTAATTAAGTTGATATGATACGGTTTGTTACACCGTTTTCAGTATTATTGCACTATTTGCAGGCTTCGTCTATAATAATTATGTGGTGACATTTTGCAAATTTATTAAAAGAAAAAACGTTTGTGTAAGGATGTGGATTGAGCCATGATTGACTGTCTCAATGTTGCTCGCTACTTCATTATTAGAGCTTATGAGGATGGTATAGAAGCTGAAATGACCAACATGAAGGTTCAGAAGCTTTTATATTATGCTCAGAGCTTACATTTGGCGCTGTACAATGAGCCATTGTTTGCAGAAGAAATCCAAGCATGGCGCTACGGCCCAGTTTGTCCTCCTGCTTATAGATTCTACAGTGATTTTGAGGCTAAACAATTACCAATTCCTCCCAAAGAATCTTTGTTGCAGCTTCCGCGTGAGAAGAAAGAACTTTTAGAAGAAATTTGGGAATACTTCGGCGGCTACCATGCTTATAAACTGAGTGATATGACTCACGTAGAATTTCCTTGGAAGAAAGCTCGGAAAGGTCTACCGCCTCAAGCAAGTTCAACCGAGCCAATTCTTCTTAATGATATGAAGGAATTAGGTTATCAAAAGCTCGATCGGATAGAGCGCGATCGCCCTGCATACGAACTAGCAATGTCTGAAACTGTGAATAATGCGTTTGCTTCGGAATCCTTAAATCGTATTGGCAAAGGAGAAGTGCATGACTGGCTCAACTCCCTTCTCGATTGAAGCATCCGATAATTTCAAGCGTTCTTTCAAAAAACTTGCAAAAGTTCACAGAGATAGCTTTGTGGCCATGATTGCAAAAACTTTGGAAGATTTGATTGACGAACAATACCCCAACAACTCTCGTAATGAACCTCTACCGGGAAAAACTCAGTTACCGGAAGGATGGACATTTCATAAGCTGGAAATCAGGTTTTCAAAAGGGGCTTCGGGGCAAATTAGACTGATGTACTTGGTTAACGCCACTACTTGCACAATTAGACTGGTTTGGATTTATAGTCATGAGCAGTTTGCCAAACGTCCTGCTGATGACGATCTAAAGAGTGTTATCCGAGAAATTCTAGATTTTTAAGTGTATATCCTAACCGAAAACTTGCGGTTACTTAGACATCGTTTTGTACAGATCTCCTTAAAGCTGCACCCACCAAAAAATTGAGTTATAACGACTAAAATCAGCGGCGACAGACAACCTAGAACGGACGCACCATCAGCTTTCGTCCGTCCGCTGCATTTAAATTGTTAGCTCTCGCGTGGGCTTCGGCGAATAGCTTTTGCTTGGGCGATAATGGCTGGATCGTCCGTCACAATTTTGTTGTCAAATTCTCCTGTTTCTGCTTCCAGAAATTGACCCCACTGACTGCCCAACCTCTTTACAAAATCTTTTAACGAATGTGGTGCTCTCTCACTATAGAAAGGACGCCACAAAAGGTTAGCGTAATTATTACCTGGAATGTCAACATAGTGATTAAGTGTTAAGTACACAAATGCATCTATAGATGTGTACGAGTGAGTTAGATGCTCACATATGATAGTAGTGATAAATTGAGGTTCAAGAGAGAGAAAATCATCATTTATCAGCAGCAAAATTCCTGGGGTGTTTGCAAGACTTAGTTCTCTTTTAGTTTCTTTAAGCTGTGTATTTGCTTTTTTGAGAATTCGACCCAAAGCAGATCGAAATAGGCGGAGTAGATCGTTTACGTATTCCTTCGGCATTCCTGCGCAACGATACTTTTTGACAAGCTCAATGTGCTTCTCTCGAAATGAATCGGTTGCCCCAAAGTCGGTCTTTAATGTTTTCAATTCCGCGATGACATTCTCATTGCCGAAAAGATAATCAGCATTTGGAAATCCTGGATCGCCCGGGAGCAAGTCTGAAATCTTTTGACCTCCGAAGTTTTTTACAAAGCGGTCAAATGTTTCCTCGGCTGGTAATGTCGGTTTCTCATAAAGCCAATCAGGTAGATCCATATAGATTAATCAGAAGGTTAAGTGATAATAGTCCGGATAGTTTTTAGTTCTTAGTCTGAAACCCTCGATTTTCCGTGGGTAGCTCGATTGCCGAATCGCCTTGCAACCCTTATTCTACGATTGGCCATCAAAAACTGTCCGAAGTATTGAAGTGAGGGCTAACTATATATTAATCTGCATTTGCGCGACAAACACCTATTTTTTCATAAATTACCGCATATTTTGTGTCGTGTTAAATGCTACTCAGGAATATTTCTCTTATGCGTGTACTTGTATCTAGATATTTTTGAGGATTTCTATAATCTGATAAAAACAAAGGATGATTAAGGTTTTAGGTAAAGTCAAAAAAGTCGGTTTCTTCGTCAGATTTTTGATATATGTCAAGTCCCTAGTCCAAATACTAGAAATGCTTACAGATGTGGCTGCCTTCGATAATGCCACAATCTGCGGTTCTCAGGGCAGGATCGATTAGTTCGGCATCGGTTTCGGCTGGGTTCATAGCCTTTACTTGACGGAGGGAATTACCTGAATTAGCCCGGTATGGAAGGCTTCATTGCCCCGCTGCTTGCCACCCAACCATCCAAGAAACCGGGTTTCTGCGAGAATTTACACATCCTCACGAAATTTTAGGAAGAAACCCGGTTTCTGAGTTCTGCACGATCGCCTATCAAATCCGATTATTTTCCCACACCAGCCGGCTGCTGACGGTTTCGCACTTCCAGAAAAATCAACAAAGCATTAACATCAGCCGGATTCACCCCACCAATTCTCGCCGCTTGGCCAATAGTCAGTGGCTGCACTTTAGCCAACTTTTCCCGCGACTCCTTCGACAGAGTTGTAATTGCCATGTAATCCAAATCCGCAGGCAATTGTCGGCGTTCGTGTTTGGCAATGTCATCGATTTGATTTTGCTGTCTTTGCAAATAGCCGGAATATTTGATGTCAATTTCTGCACCCTCTTTCTCTGCCAACTTCAGACTCGAATTGCCTAAATCGTACCGTTCCAAATCGACATAATGAAAACCAGGACGGCGCAGCAAATCAGCGAGAGTAATTGAACCTTTAATCGCTTGTTGAGTGTCAGCCAAAATTGCCTTGCCAATCTCTTCGTGTTCTTTCACACGAATCGAGTACAAACGGGCTTTTTCCGCCACAATATTAGCTTGTTTCCGCTCAAATAACTCCCAGCGACGATCGTCAATCAAACCAATTTCCCGTCCTAGCGGAGTCAAGCGTTGGTCAGCATTGTCCGATCGCAATAATAACCGATATTCCGATCGCGAAGTCAGCATCCGGTAAGGTTCCCGCAAATCCTTCGTACACAAATCATCTATCAGAGTCCCGATATAACTTTGCTCGCGAGGAAACACAATCATCTCCTGATTTTTCGCAAACCGAGCCGCATTAATACCCGCCACAATCCCCTGTGCAGCCGCCTCCTCATATCCAGTCGTACCGTTCACCTGGCCCGCGCAAAATAGCCCTTCAATCTTCTTAGTCATCAGCGTCGGATAGCACTGAGTTGCCGGCAAATAATCGTACTCCACAGCATAAGCAGGGCGCATCATCTCGCACTTTTCCAAACCAGGAAGAGTCCGCAGCATTTGCAATTGCAAACTTTCCGGTAAACCAGTGGAAAATCCTTGGATATAAAGTTCAGGAATATCCCTACCTTCCGGTTCAATAAAAATCTGGTGACTTTCCTTATCTGCAAACCGCACAATCTTATCTTCAATACTCGGACAATAGCGGGGTCCCTTCGCATCAACCCAGCCGCCGTAGACTGGAGAAAGGTGCAAATTGTCTCTAATTAACTGGTGAGTTTCCGGCGTAGTTCGAGTTAGGTAACAGGGCATTTGTTCCCGTTCGATCCAAACTTCCGGATCGAAACTAAACCAGCGTACATCTGCATCTCCCGGCTGTGGTTCCAGGTTAGTAAAATCGAGAGTACGTTTGTCAACTCTGGCAGGAGTTCCAGTTTTTAACCTGCCAGTTTCAAAACCCAAACGGTTGAGAGTTTCCGTCAAACCAACCGCGGCAAATTCTCCGGCGCGTCCAGCAGGCATCGACTTATTGCCCACCCAAATCGTGCCGCCTAAAAAAGTGCCTGTGGTGAGAATTACAGCTTTGCATTCAAAAGCGACGCCGAAGTATGTTTCAACTCCGATAACTTCTTCGTTTTTGCCCAAAACTAAGTCTGTAACCATCGCTTCGCGGACGGTCAAATTCTCTTGATTTTCAACAATATTATTCATCACAGCGGCGTATTCCCGCTTGTCTGTCTGTGCTCTCAGCGCCCACACTGCGGGGCCTCGTGAAGAGTTGAGGATGCGTTTTTGTAAGTAAGTGCGATCGGCCATTTTGCCAATTTCCCCACCTAACGCATCCACTTCATTAGTGAGTTGAGATTTGGCCGGACCGCCGACAGCAGGATTGCAGGGTTGCCACGCAATTTTGTCGAGGTTGAGGGTGAGTAAAAGAGTGCGACAGCCGAGGCGAGAAGTGGCGAGGGCGGCTTCGCAGCCGGAGTGTCCGGCACCAACTACGATGATGTCGAAACTGTCTTGGAATTGTACTGGTGTTTGTGCGAGCATTCGATTTTAGATTTTAGATTTTAGATTTTAGATTTTAGAGGTGACTCCACGGATTAATCTGGGGGCTTGTATCCTGGATGTTTGCCATCACTATAAGCGCAGGTGAGAGATGGGGTTTTAGTCTTGTCTTTATTCTAGTATAACTTAAAGGCTAAAAAACACTTATAATGTAGCGTTTATGTCAAAAAGTTATCATAGGGCAAGATGACGATTTTATTTTACGTTGATGAGGGTGGCACTGGCTGGAAAGATATGGAGACAAATTTATTTTTTTAGCTAGCTTTGCTATCCATATCCAGCACTGGTCACAAATGGATAGAGAAGTTTCAGCACTTAAAAACGAGCTCTTGAGTCGAAGGGAACCTGAAGACTGGGAACTTAAGGGGCGCGATATTTGGCAAGGTGTGGGTTCATTTAAGAGTTTTCCAAGGGAATTCCGTCTTCGAGCGTTCAAGAAAGTTTCAGAAACTATGAGCCAGTTACCTGGCCATATATTCGCTGTTCAAGTCAACAAAAAAAGATTACGCGAAACCAGCGAAGATATTAAAGATGAAACTGGTTTGTATCGCTTAACTTTTAATCAATTATTAGAGCAGCTAGATGCTTATCTAAAGCAATATAACGAAACTGGAATATTACTTATGGATTCGCGCTTAACTCAGCATACCAGTATTCAGGATGGGAGATTGCTCAGAGTGTATCGAGATTGGAAGTCACAAAAAAAATCTTCTAACTTTGTGGAACTACCTTTGTTTGGGTTCTCAGAATTTTACACTGGTTTGCAGCTAGCAGATTATGTGGTGTACTTGATCGATCGTAATTCAAAGGAAGCAGGGACAGCCAGTGGTCATACTGAATTGGAGGAAGCCTTCCATCTACTTGAGCCGAAAATGCAGTTGTTGAAAATTCCTATTTTCCAGCATCAAATTTACTTTGAAGACCGCTAAAATGAAGGGTAAGTTTAAATGCGAATCCACGACTATTATAGTCGTGGATTTCGCCCTTATTGAGAGCTTAACCCTCTTTTAAAAGGGGCTTAAAATAACTCTCTACGCCTTGGCGGGGCGTTATTTTGGTAGCGATGGTTTCTTTCATGAAAGTATCTTTCAGGTTGACAGGCGCACGGTATCTCAACCGTACCATAACTCCCCGTGCAGTTCGGGACACCTTGTCTCTGACAGGCCCACGGTATCTCAACCGTACCATACCTCCCCGTGCAGTTCGGGGCACCTGTCATTTAATACCATTATATAGTATAGTTAAAGGTTTGGTCAAATATCGAACGCTGATAATAGGGGCATATTAATTGAGGTTAAGATGATGCGATCGACAGCCAGGGACCAAAAGGGCAAAATTACCACAACCTTGTTAGAGCCCGAAGGCACATTTGAATGTTTAGAAATTCCTGCCCCAAGCGAGGCGCTGTCAGAAGTATTCCCCCTCGAAATGCTAGAAATTGCACTCGACTTGAACAATCAAAGATCGGATATTTTGCCGATCGACCAAACAGAAACCCCTCTCACAATTAGGTAAACTTATCCCCAACAGCTAGCAGATTACCTACACCTTCTCCACTCTTCCTTCGCGTCCTTCGCGTCTTCGCGGTTCAATAATTCCGTAATCTTGCAGTAGTTTTGCGCTATGTTAGACAAAAAAATCTCAACAAGCGTACACAACAAATGAAATATTTTTTCTTATCCGACGGGTGGAAAGTTGGGCGAGTCTGGGGAGTCGGCGGCGAGTGGAGTTACGCCGCTTGGAGACGCCACCCCGACATTGTACAACTTGACCTCTGTGTGTCGGATCACAAAGAAAAAATGTGGCTCTACCGCGTCGAAGAGGCTGTACTCATGGTAGAAGTCAAACCCACAGCCCCCGCAGATCCGAACGATCCTGCCAAAAACATCGGCAACGTCGTGCTGACCAGACTGATCGATGCCGAGCAAGTCCTCGAACGCCTCGGGACGATCGCCACCCGCTGCGAAATGGGCAACCCGCAACTAATGTAACGCCGAACATATTGCAATCGGTTCTAACACTCGATACACTTCTTTAAATAACTTTCATTTTTATGCCTCCACCTTTGAAGGTAGAGGGCATTCGGCAAAAGGCAGAATTTAAAGCCCGCAGGTAACTGCTCGGGATTGAGAATCTGAATTTTCCGTCAAAATAGACATCATCACTTACACCTTGGAGAACCGCAATCAATGGGACTACCCTGGTATCGCGTACACACAGTCGTCTTAAATGACCCAGGCCGATTGATTTCTGTACACTTAATGCACACCGCCCTCGTGGCAGGTTGGGCCGGCTCAATGGCCCTTTATGAACTAGCAGTTTTTGACCCCACAGACCCTGTTTTGAACCCGATGTGGCGTCAAGGGATGTTCGTGCTCCCCTTCATGACCCGCTTGGGAGTTACCGGTTCTTGGGGCGGTTGGAGCATCACGGGCGAAGGTAACGTCGATCCCGGCTTCTGGTCTTTTGAAGGCGTCGCCGTCGCTCACATCATCCTCTCGGGCCTGCTGTTCTTAGCAGCAGTTTGGCACTGGGTATTTTGGGACTTAGAACTTTTCAGAGACCCTCGCACCGGTGAACCAGCCCTCGACTTGCCAAAAATGTTTGGCATTCACCTGTTCCTCTCCGGCTTGCTCTGCTTCGGCTTCGGCGCATTTCACCTTTCTGGACTTTTCGGCCCGGGAATGTGGGTGTCCGACCCCTACGGCCTGACCGGTCACGTCCAGCCAGTGGCGCCTTCTTGGGGCCCGGAAGGCTTCGATCCCTTCAATCCGGGTGGCATCGTGGCTCACCACATTGCAGCGGGCGTAGTCGGCGTAATAGCCGGTTTGTTCCACTTGACAGTGCGGCCGCCGGAACGTCTTTACAAAGCCCTGCGGATGGGGAATATCGAAACTGTACTTTCTAGCAGTATCGCTGCCGTGTTCTTTGCAGCCTTTGTGGTTGCCGGTACGATGTGGTACGGTTCTGCTGCTACTCCGATCGAACTTTTTGGCCCGACTCGCTATCAGTGGGACGGAGGCTATTTCCAACAAGAAATCGATCGCAGAGCTCAAGCTAGCTTGGCCTCGGGCCAAAGCTTCAAAGAAGCTTACGAGCAAATTCCCGAAAAATTGGCTTTCTACGACTACGTGGGCAACTCTCCTGCTAAAGGCGGTTTGTTCCGCGCCGGCGCGATGGTCAACGGCGACGGCATTGCTAAATCTTGGCTAGGCCATCCAGTATTTACTGACAGCGAAGGCCGGGTTTTGTCGGTGCGCCGCCTCCCCAACTTCTTTGAAACTTTCCCAGTAATTTTGACTGACAAAGATGGGGTCGTTCGCGCTGACATCCCCTTCCGCCGCGCTGAATCACAATACAGCTTTGAACAAAGCGGAGTTACTGTCAGCTTCTACGGTGGCGAACTTAACGGTCAAACCTTTAATAATCCTCTAGATGTTAAGAAGTTTGCTCGCGCCGCCCAAAAGGGTGAAGTATTTGAATTCGATCGCGAAACCTTGAATTCGGACGGCGTTTTCCGCACTTCGACTCGCGGTTGGTTCACTTTCGGACACGTTTGCTTTGCTTTGCTGTTCTTCTTTGGCCATATCTGGCACGGTTCTCGGACTATTTTCCGCGACGTGTTTGCTGGAGTTGAGGCTGACATGGAAGAACAAGTCGAGTGGGGCTTGTTCCAAAAACTGGGCGACGTGACCACCAGAAGAGAAGAACCTCTCTAGATTTCGCCAGCCTCTAGGTAGCCGGGAAACTTCCCCGGTGTAAAAAAACCCGGTTTCTTCAAGAAACCGGGTTTTTTTAGTTAATAATAAAACCAGTAATTAAGATAAAATAATACGGCAAGGGAAGATAGGGAAAATTTAACATGGAAAGTGTTGCTTACATTTTGATTCTGGCTTTAGCCATAGGCGTACTATTTTTTGCGATCGCCTTTCGGGAACCTCCCCGGATTGGCAAATAATTAGCTATACGCCTGCAGCAAGTCCAAAATATCCTGAACCGGACTGCGGTTAGCCCGCATCATAGCGCTCGAATTTGGTGCGGGACTATTTCACCGCTGTTTGCTTTCGTTATTTTTCTAGTCCAGCCATTCATCAAACCCCAGGCGGTGAGATGAATGGCAATTTGCTGGCAATGCCTGTTAAAATCAGCAATCATGCGCTGTTCCTCCTGCCAACACACAAATAGCCGCGTTCTCGAATCGCGCTCAGCCGAATCAGGTCAAAGCATCCGTCGGCGGCGCGAGTGTTTGAGCTGCCAGCACCGCTTCACAACTTACGAACGCATAGAATTTGTGCCGATTACGGTGATCAAGCGGGACGGCAAGCGCGAATCTTTTGACAGGTCAAAATTAGTCAGGGGATTGATTCGCGCCTGCGAAAAAACCGGTTTGTCTTCCGGCCATCTCGAAACCCTGGCAGAAGAAATTGAGGCGCAACTCCAAGGTCGATCGCTTCGAGAAATCGCCAGTTCCGAAATAGGAGAACTAGTGCTGTTGCACCTGCGGCCGCTCAGCGAAGTCGCTTATGTCCGTTTTGCTTCGGTATACCGACAATTTCGAGGCATCCGAGACTTTGTAGATACCCTAAATCACCTTCAGAATCCGCTTGAGGAAGCTCAAGAACCAGAAACAAAGCCAGATTTTGACCCTGATTCGCCACAGCCGGATGCCTGCGATCGAGAAAGCCCCGCATCCTGCGCTACTCCCAGCTAAACTCGCTTAAATTAATTTAAAAGCACTAGGCGGGTGAGTCGATTTGAGATTTGAGATTTGAGATTTACTCCACAGATGCAATCTAGAAGCTTGAACAAGACTCGAAAATTTCGATCGATCCACGACAGGAGTACGTGGCACGGTATCCGTTTTTGGGCCGGGTAAGTTATCGAAATATTCTCTTGAGATTGAAAACCCTGTCCGTTTAAGCCCCGGATTTCAAGCGACGGCGGGAGCGACTTGCCGAACTCTCAGCGCTTCGCCGAACCTCTCTTGGGGCGAAGAATCCCCGTGTTCTTTTTTCTGGGTCTTTGTGCTAGGTGTGTTATGATCGTCATCGGTCTAAAATTGAGTATAACTAAACAACGTAAAAGCTTAACTCGATTGGTTAAGTGCTCCGTCACACCTCACGGTGTTGCAGTTTAGGAAAGCTAAATTTGAACAAAGCCTAACTACAGGTGAAGAACTAATTAAATACGGTAAGGCATACCGGAATTTACGCTTCTGGAAAAACCGACCTCTACTTAAACAGGAGTAATCCTGTCGCAAGCGGCGTCGGCTAGTTCAATGAAGAATCTCAGTTTCTTTTTACCTGAGAGTGTCAATGGACTCTGAATGTTAAGATTAAACCTTTTAACGCAGAGTGCAGAGTTTCGATTAATAGCAGTGGCAAGCCCCCATGTGCAATTGCACAGGGAAAAAGTTAGCAAAAACTGACTTTAGTAAAAGATTTTGAAAGAAGTTAACCGCTTTTTCACCAAAATCTCTAATATCTGCCTGCACAAACGAAAAACATGAAGGAGAGAAATCCTAGGAAACTATTCGCATGGTCAATCTCAAAACCACAGTCAAAGATATCGGCTTTACTCACGAAGATTTTGCAGCCCTACTTGATAAATATGACTATCACTTTAGCCCGGGCGATGTAGTAGCGGGTACAGTTTTTAGTATAGAACCGAGGGGCGCTCTGATTGATATCGGTGCTAAAACAGCAGCGTACATTCCCATTCAGGAAATGTCTATCAATCGAGTCGAAAGCCCTGAAGAGGTATTGCAATCAAATGAAACCAGAGAATTTTTCATTCTAACCGATGAAAATGAAGACGGACAATTAACCCTGTCCATCCGGCGCATCGAGTATATGCGGGCCTGGGAAAGAGTGCGACAACTGCAAGCAGAAGATGCCACAGTACGATCGCAAGTATTTGCCACCAACCGCGGCGGCGCACTCGTGAGAATAGAAGGCTTGCGAGGCTTTATTCCCGGTTCTCACATCAGCACCCGCAAACCGAAGGAAGAATTAGTCGCCGAAGAATTACCATTAAAATTCTTAGAGGTAGACGAAGACCGCAACCGCTTAGTGCTCAGCCACCGCCGCGCTTTAGTAGAAAAGAAGATGAACCGTCTCGAAGTCGGGGAAGTCGTAACGGGTACAGTGCGCGGCATCAAGCCTTACGGTGCTTTCATCGATATTGGCGGTGTCAGCGGCTTGCTGCACATCTCGGAAATTTCGCACGATCACATCGATACGCCTCACAGCGTGTTCAATGTCAACGACGAAGTGAAAGTGATGATTATTGACTTGGATGCTGATAGGGGCCGGATTTCTCTCTCTACCAAGCAGTTGGAACCGGAACCGGGCGCGATGGTCAAAAATCGTGAATTGGTGTACGAAAAAGCTGAGGAAATGGCAGCTAAGTTCCGCGAGAAAATGCTCGCTCAAAAGCAAGCTAAAGCAGGCATAGACGTTCCTGTAGACTCGATCGATCCTGATGACATCTCCGACGAAATACTCGAGGACGTGCCCTCAGCAATGGAAGATCTGCCAGAAGATGTAGCACCGGAAGCAGCACCGGAAGCAGCACCGGAAGCAGCACCGGAAGCAGTATTAGATGTAGAGGAAGAAATCCCTCCTGCGACCGTAGAATAACATCGCAAGTCATCGCAAGTCACTGTCATTAAAAGAGGGTATTTTCCCTCTTTTTTTTGCCTTCAACTCCGGTTGCACCGTCCGTGATTGTTGAGTGTTAACTATTGTTAACTATTGTTGACTGTTGACTGTTGACTGTTGAAGGAGGGGTGGAAAAACTCAATGGTTGAGTGTTAACTATTGTTGACTGTTGACTGTTGACTGTTGACTAATGACTAATGACTAATAACTAATGACTAATGACTAATGACTAATAACTAATAACTAATGACTAATGACTGTTAACAATCTAAAATCTAAAATCTAAAATCTAAAATCGATCGGCTCAGCGATCGCACCGAAGTCTAAATTCTCCAATTGTATAGTATCTTGCTACAGACAGATGCAGCGATCCCTCTTGGGATTCATAAAAGTAGCCGATAGCTCTGCCTAAATAGACATGACCTTCATGCTGCTAATTTGTTAAGATTTATAAATATCAGGGACATCCGCACAAGTGCAAACTCATCAGAATTGTCAGGCAAGAACAAACCAGACGAGCCAATCAGACAACATAATCTTTAGAGATTTCTTGCTCTGACGCTCAAAGGCAAGTGGATAATGAACATCGAACTATTAAAAGAAAAATTAGAACAGCTCAAAAAACGTCCCAATTCGAGCAAAGGAACGATCGACCAAATCGAAAAATGGTTGCTGGGTTCCCACGTTTTGCAGAGATTGCGGATTAATCCTTACTACGTAGCAGGCGATACAGTCAAGAATATTAAAAGAATTACTTCGGAATTTCTGCACGGAGTGAAAGCCGGTGCTTTCGACTTGCACTGGGATATTCACTGCCCGCACTGCAACATGATTACAGACGAATTCAAGGATTTGGCAGACACATCAGAAATGTCATTTTGCCCGATGTGCGAGCGCGACTTTAAAATTGATTTGCTCGATCGCGTCGAAGTTACTTTTTCCCTCAACAAAGAAATCGAAGACCCGCAACTGCGACCCGTTTGTGCTCCCCCTCCCGTACTCCAAAACAAACTGCAACTGGTAACGCCTTTATACTGCACCGAATCCGAGACTGTCACCTTAGAACAAGGTCGATACCGCTACTGCTGTCCCCTGACTTTAGCTAAAGGGATTTTAAAGGTTGAAGGTCCAGAAACAGAAGAGATACAAGAAATTAAACTCAAGCAGTTAGCAGGCAGCGATTTTGATAAAAAAGAGCTGACTGTGCGTCCGGGAAAAGTTAAGATAGAATTAACTAATACCGATCACAATTTGTCGGGGCTGATTTTGCATACAGAGGAATTGCCCCAGGAATTGCAATTAGAACAACTGCCCCTGCGGCTGTCAGGAATCCAACTGCTTCATCACCCGGATTATAAGCGTTTGTTCGGCGATCAAGTAATATCGGAAAGAGAGCGAGTCAAGATTCGGGCGATTACTATTATGTTTACCGATATTACTGGTTCTACCAGAATGTACGAAACGCTGGGAGATACCAAAGCTTACAATATTGTCCGCGATCATTTTGAAATTTTCTTTGAGTCGATCGAGAAATATGGCGGTAAAATCATTAAAACCATCGGCGATGCCGTCATGGCTTCCTTTATCAGCAACGAACAAGCAATTATGGCGGCAGTCGGTGCTGTGACCAGTTTCAGAGAGTACAATTTAACTCGCCCACAATCCGAGTGGATTCAAGTCAGGATTGGCCTTCACCGAGGTACGGCTTTGCTCGTAAATCTTAATAATTCGATCGACTATTTTGGTTCCACAGTCAACAAAGCCGCCCGCATCCAAAATCTTTCTAAAAGTGACGAAGTTTCGTTTTCCCAAGATGTTTACAGCGACCAAGCATTTTTAACAGCATTACAAGCTGCTGGAGTGTCCGAAATTCACAAACGTGTGGAAGATTTAAAGGGGATACAAGGCGCCCAAATCGCTTATACTGCTAGAATTAATACGGAATCTGTAATCGCGCTCTCTGGTACACTGGTCGCTCAAAGAAACTAATTAAGCAGACATACTTAGTGATTGCCGCCCTGTTGTTGCGATCGCCACCACAGCAGATAGATTTCTGCGATCGCGCTCAGCTCATGGCTCCAGCAGTTTAGCTCACCCTTAAGGGAGTTGCGTTATGATGGCAACTTAACCGACGCTCAAAATAGTCGGAATTAATCAGTCGCACACTTGCCAGATAGGTATGCTGCTAAATAATTGAAGTCCAGGACTTCGCACGATGACTTCTCATAAATTATCTCCCGAGAATACACCAGAATCGATCGCCCCAGCCACCCTCGACATCGAACAATCAGCAAAAACCGAGGCCCCCTTTCCTATAGTTGGGATTGCCGCCTCCGCAGGAGGGTTGGAAGCATTCACGGAGTTACTCACCCATTTACCGATAGATACGGGTATGGCGTTTGTGCTGATTCAGCATTTAGCCCCCGATCACAAAAGTTTGCTGAGCGAGATTCTCAGCAGAAGCACGCAAATGCCTGTTAATGAGGTACAAGACGGCATCGCTGTAGAGCCGAATCAAGTCTACGTCATTCCGCCCAACACCAAGATGGTGCTATCTAAAGGCGTGCTGCAACTATCACCCCGCGAGAAGCTTTATGGCAAATATATGCCGGGAGATGCGTTTTTTACCTCATTGGCGATCGATCGCGGACACAAAGCAATTGCCGTAGTATTATCCGGGGGAGACGGAGACGGTTCACTGGGGCTCAAGGCAATCAAAGCAGCCGGAGGCATGACTTTTGCTCAATGTCAAGACACGGCAAAATTCGATAGTATGCCGAATACCGCTGTTGCGACAGGAAATGTCGATTTTGTTCTGCCACCGGAAAAAATTGCCGAGGAACTGGCAAACTACAGTCGCAGTCCCCTTCTCACTGGCCCGCTTCCCCTGACAAAAGTTGAGGAATCGCCCGAACAGCCATCGGCCCTGGCCACTATTTTGGCGCTGCTGAAATCGACCACAGGCGTTGACTTCAGCCAGTACAAAGCGGCTACCCTGAACCGACGCATCCAGCGACGGATGGTATTGTACAAGCTAGAGAACTTGGATGATTACGCCGAACACCTTCGACACAATTCGGCTGAAGTCAAAGCTTTGTATGAAGAAATCCTGATTCACGTTACCAGTTTCTTCCGTGACAGCGAAGCCTTTCAAAAGTTAAAAAAGCTGGTTTTCCCCACGATTACCCAAAATAAATCAGCAAATGCTCCGATTCGGATTTGGGTGGCGGGATGTTCTACTGGTGAAGAAGTTTATTCGATCGCCATTTGTTTGTTAGAGTTTTTGGGCGATCGAGTTATCCCGCCGATCCAGATTTTTGCTACGGACATTGGCGAGGCGACGATTGGCAAAGCTCGGTCAGGCGTCTACCTAGAAAACCAGATGGTAGACGTTTCACCCGATCGACGCAATCGCTTCTTTATTCTACAAGAAGGAGGTAGTTATAAAATTTGCAAGGCCGTCCGCGAACTGTGCGTATTTGCCCGACAAGACTTAGGTAGTGACCCGCCTTTTTCCAATCTCGATTTAGTTAGCTGTCGCAATGTGCTGATTTACTTGGGAGAGTCATTGCAAAAGAAAGTGATGCCGATTTTTCATTACAGCCTCAACCCAACAGGCTTTCTCCTGTTAGGTACTTCTGAGAGTACCGGAAAATTTTCATACTTGTTTAAGTCAGTGGATAGAAAGTATAAAATTTATGCAAAAAAGTTGACTGCAACTCGTCCCACTTTTTCGTTTACGCCGAGTTCCTATCCCGTCGCTAAAACTGTTCAAAAACAGGAAATGAATGAAGAAAATTTAATAAATAGCTCGGACTTACAGCGAGAAACTGAGCAACGGATTTTGAATCGTTATGCCCCAGCCAGTGTGCTTGTCAACGAGGATATGAAAATCCTGCAAGTGCGGGGAGACATCGATCCTTACTTTAGAGTGGCAGCCGGAACGCCGGACTTAAACTTGCTGACAATGGCAAGGGCAGGCTTGCTTGTTGAGCTTCGCACCGCAATTGATCAGGCACAAACGCAGAACCTGACAGTTAGGAAAGAAAGGGTAGTGGTTGAATGGGGCGGACGATCGACTATCGTCAATATTGAGGTGATGCCGTTTCAGCCGCAAGCGTTCACAGTACGCTATTTTTTGCTGCTACTTGAAGAGGTTTTACCCCAGGCGATCGACTTGGGCACCGTCACTTCTGCAAGCTGGGAGCCAGGTGATTTAGCTTCGGAAAATGAGTGCCTGAGGCAGGCACTTGCCACCGCTAACCAAGAAAAAACTGCGGGTAAAGTGCACCTGCAATCACTGATCCAGGAGCAGGAAAATCTCAACCAAGACCTCAAAATTGCCAACGAAGAAATCCTATCGAGCAACGAAGAGTTGCAAAGCACCAACGAGGAACTAGAAACTGCTAAAGAAGAGATTCAAGCCACTAACGAGGAACTCACCACCACTAACGAGGAACTTCGCAGTCGAAATAGTGAACAAAGCCTGGTCAATAACGATCTGACAAATTTGCTTGCCAGTATCAATATCCCTATCTTAATGCTGACAAACGATTTACAGATTCGACGGTTTACGCCAACGGCACAGCAACTTTTTAGTCTAATTCCCACAGATGTGGGACGACCTTTTAGGGACATCAGAGCGGCTCTTGACGTTCCCGACTTGGAACAGATGATTTTGGAGGTGATTGATACTCTCCAGACGGAAGAACAAGAAGTTCAAACTTTATCGGGATATTGGTACAACCTCCGCATTCGTCCTTACCGTACAACGGAAAACCAGATTGACGGTGTGGTGATGGTTTTGATTGATATTGATGCTCTTAAACGCAGTGCCGCCACCTTGGAAGATGCCCGAAACTACGCTGAAACCATCGTGGAAACTGTGCAAACGCCTTTACTCGCGCTAGATGCTAATTTCCGAGTGAATAAAGCAAATCGAGCGTTCTATGAAACGTTTCAGGTTTCATCCTCAGAAACAGCAAAATATTCGCTGTTTGAGCTAGGGAACGGGCAGTGGAATATCCCCCAATTGCGATGGATTTTAGAAGATATTCTGGTTAGTGATGTTCAACTTCAAAACTTTGAGTGGACTCACCTGTTTGATAATATCGGGCAGAAAACCATGCTGCTTAATGCTTGTAAACTTGAAGGAGAAGATCGAGCTTTAATGATTCTGTTGTCGATCGAGGATATCACAGAGCGCAAGCAGTTTGATACAGAGCGATCGCAGTTATTGCAGCAGGAACAGTTGGCCCGCCAACAAGCAGAAATTGCCAACTCTGCTAAAGATGAATTTCTCGCGAATCTCTCCCACGAGCTCCGCAATCCCCTGACTCCGATCCTGGGGTGGGCACAAATTCTGCGCTCTGGCAAGCTTAAGGAAGCAGCCGTTACTAACGCTCTAGAGGTGATCGAGCGCTCTGCGAGGGCGCAATCTCAGTTAATCGAAGATATCCTGGATATTTCCCGGATTACGAGCGGCAAGCTGGCTGTTGATACCAGTTTGATCGATCTGCGGTTAGTGGTGGAAGCTGCGCTGGAGGGGGTTCAATTATCAGCCGAAGCAAAAAACATTCAAATTGTTTCGGAGCTTACTTCTGCGACTGTTTTAGGCGATGCTGCTCGCTTGCAGCAAGTTGTGTGGAATCTTCTGTCTAATGCCATTAAGTTTACTCCGGCGGGAGGACGAGTGGAAATCACGCTCTCGGCGATCGGGAATCGCGCTCAACTTCAAATCAGCGACACGGGAAAAGGCATTCGGGCAGAATTCTTGCCGTATATTTTCGATCGTTTCCATCAAGGCGATGCCAGCACCACTAAGGCTAATCAAGGGCTGGGATTGGGTTTGTCGATCGTGCGTCATCTGGTTCAATTGCACGGGGGAACGGTGCAAGCGGATAGCCCGGGTGAGGGACAAGGAACTACAATGACTCTGAGATTGCCGTTGAAAGCCTCGCCTCAAAATTTGACACCGGCGATCGATTTAGAGCCAACTTTTTTGGTAGAGCCTTTAAATGCCTCAAGAAGCGATTGTGTCCCCTCTCTCGAAGGCTTGCACATCTTAGCTGTGGACGATCGGCTCGATACCCGGGAGCTCGTAGCATTTGTGCTCGAAAGCTACGGGGCTGAGGTTTTGACAGTTGCATCTGCCAGAAGTGCGATCGCTGCTTTGACTGAAAATCCCGGCCGATACGACGTGCTAATCTCTGATATCGGAATGCCAGAGGAAGATGGGTATTTCTTAATTCGAGAAGTGCGAACCCTTGCTGCGGAAGCCGGAGGAGAAATCCCAGCCGTCGCGCTGACTGCTTATGCGAGCGATAAAGAACGGCAAAGGGCGATCGAAGCTGGTTTTCAAACTCATATTGCTAAGCCGATAAAGCCAATTCAACTAGGATTAATTATTGCCAATCTAGCAGGACGATTTTAATTTATTTTGAGATAATACTCGGCGTTTGAAACCGCTTTTTGTCAAAGGAAGCATAGTCCCGCGCCGGACTTAGCCTGCGCCGTTTCCCTACGAATATCGCGTAGTGATTTTGTAGGGACACAACAGTGTTGTGTCCTAATTTTGTAGGAAACAACATTCCTCAATCTTGTACTAATATCGTTTCCGGTAGCATCGGAATGATTTAACCACAGAGGGCGCAGAGAACGCAGAGCGAGAGAATACAGAGAGGAATAATTCCGATGCTATCGGATTTGATATAATTATTAAAAGCCGCAGAGTCCCGCGCCGGAGACGGCAATATTTTGTAGGAAACAACATTCCTCAATCTTATACTAATATCGTTTCCGGTAGCATCGGAATGATTTAACCGCAGAGGGCGCAGAGAACGCAGAGGGAGAGAATACAGAGAGGAATAATTCCGATGCTACCGGATTTGATATAATTATTAAAAGCCGCAGAGTCCCGCGCCGGAGACGGCAATGCCGTTTCCCTACAAATATCCCCTACTGCTTTTGTAGGAAAACAACACTGTTCTGTACTAATTTTGTGGGGAAACAACTCAATCTTATACCAATCATTAACAGCCGCAGAGTCCAGCGCCGCATACAACAATACCGTTTTCCTATAGCGGTTCTCAAGCGTGGTGAGGTATGCCCTATGCCCACGCCTATGCACGTCGGAATATGTTACTGAGAAAGGCTATATTTTGGTTCCACAGTCAACAAAGCCGCCCGCATCCAAAATCTTTCTAAAAGTGACGAAGTTTCCTTTTCTAAAGATGTTTACAACGACCAAGCATTTTTAACAGTATTACAAGCTGCTGGAGTGTCCGAAATTTACAAACGAGTTGAAGATTTAAAGGGAATACAAGGCGCCCAAATCGTTTATACTGCTAGAATTAATATGGAATCTGTAATCGCGCTCTCTGGTACACTGATCGCTCAAAGAAACTAATTAAGCAGATATACTTAGTGATTGCTACCCTGTTGTTGCGATCGCCCCAACAGCAAATCAACAGCAAATAAAGTTCTTCGACCTCGCTCAGATAATGGCTCCAGCAGTTGAGCTCTTCCTTAAGGCAGTTGCCCAAGGCCAACGACTTAAGTACGCTCTGATGAAAATAGTCCGAATTACTCAACCTTACGCTTCCCAGATATGTATGTTTCTAAATAACTGAAGTCCAGGACTTCGCACGATGAATTCTAATCAATTATCTCCAGACACTACACCAGGATCGATCGCCGCCCGCTCGATCGAACTCGAACAATTACCTGAAACCGAGGCCGCGTTTCCGATCGTCGGAATTGCTGCTTCTGCCGGAGGCTTGGAAGCATTCACCGAGTTACTGGGCCATTTGCCGGCCGATACGGGTATGGCGTTTGTGCTGATTCAGCATTTAGACCCGAATCACGAAAGTTGCCTCGCCGAGATTCTCAGCAGAAGCACGCAAATGCCTGTTAGTCAGGTACGAGACGGCGTAGCTGTAGAGCCGAATCAAGTCTACGTCATTCCGCCCAACACCAAGATGGTGCTATCTCAAGGCGTGTTGCAACTATCACCCCGCGAGAAGGTTTATGGGAGATATTTGCCAGGAGATGCGTTTTTTACATCCTTGGCGGTCGATTGCGGATACAAAGCGATCGCGGTAGTATTATCCGGGGCAGACGGAGACGGTTCACAGGGGCTGATGGCAATCAAAGCAGCCGGAGGCATGACTTATGCTCAATGTGAAGACACGGCAAAATTCGATACTATGCCCAATACCGCTGTTGCCACAGGCAATGTCGATTTTGTTATGCCACCGCAAAAAATTGCCGAGGAACTGGCAAACTATAGCCGCAGTCCGTTTTTCAATCGCGGGCTTCCCCTGAGAAAAGCTGAGGAATCGCCCGGAGATAGAGATGCCAGGGCAACTATTTTGGCGCTGCTGAAATCGACCACAGGCGTTGACTTCAGCCAGTACAAACCGGCTACCGTGAACCGACGCATCCAGCGACGGATGGTTTTGTACAAGGTAGAACTCTTGGATGATTACGCCGAACACCTTCAACAAAATTCGGCTGAAGTCCAAGCTTTGTATGAAGAAATTTTGATCCACGTCACCAGTTTTTTCCGTGACAGCGAAGCCTTTCAAATGTTAAAAGAGCGGATTTTCCCGGCGATTACCCAAAATAAATCAGGAAATGCTCCGATTCGGATTTGGGTGGCGGGATGTTCGACTGGTGAAGAAGTTTATTCGATCGCCATTTGCTTGTTAGAGTTTTTGGGCGATCGAGTTTCCCCGCCACCGATCCAGATTTTTGCCACGGACATTTGCGAGGCGACAATCTCCAAAGCTCGGTCAGCCGTCTACTCAGAAAACCAGATGATAGACGTTTCACCAGAGCGACGTTCTCGGTTCTTTATTAGGCAAGAAGGAGGTAGTTATAGAATCTGCAAAGCAATCCGCGAACTGTGTATATTTGCACGGCAAGACTTAAGTCGTGACCCGCCTTTTGCCAATCTCGATTTAGTTAGCTGTCGCAATGTACTGATTTACTTGGGAGAGCCATTGCAAAAGAAAGTGCTGCAGATTTTTCATTACAGCCTTAACCCAACAGGCTTTCTGATGTTAGGTTCTTCTGAGAGTACCAGCAAATTTTCAGACTTGTTTGATTCAGTGCATAACAATTCTAAAATTTATGCAAAAACGTTGACTGGAAAACCTCCCGCTTTATTATTTACGCCGAGTTCCTATCCCGCCGTTAAAGAAGGTGAAGGGCAAAAAGTGAATGAAAGGTTGAGCAAGAGGTTTGACTTAGAGCGAGAAACTGACCAACTGATTTTGAATCACTATGGTCCAGCCGGTGTGGTTGTGGATGAGCAGATGAAAATCCTGCAAGTGCGGGGAGACATCTATCCTTACTTGAGAATGGCACCCGGAACGCCGGACTTAAACTTGCTGACAATGGCAAGGGTAGAATTGCTTGTTGAGCTTCGCACCGCGATTTATCAGGCACAAATGCAGAACCTGAGCGTTAGGAAAGAAGGGGTATCTATTGAAGCAGGCGGGCGATCGACTATCGTCAATATTGAGGTGAGACCGTTCCAGCCACACACCGTCGAAGCACGCTATTTTTTGGTGGTATTTGAAGAGGTTTTACCCACGGCGGGCAACTTCTGCAGCCTCAATTCTGAAATGTGCACGAAATGTGATTTAGAGCGGGAAAATGCGCGGCTGAGGGAGGAACTTGCCACCGCTAACGAAGCAAGAACAGTGGCTCAATCACACCTGGAATCGTTGATCCACGAGCAGAAAAATCTCAACGAAGACCTCAAAATTGCCAAAGAAGAAATCCTATCGAGCAATGAGGAATTGCAAAGCACCAACGAGGAGCTAGAAACTGCCAAAGAAGAGATTCAAGCCGCTAACGAGGAACTCAGCACCACTAACGAGGAACTTCGCAGCCGATATTTTGAACAAAGCCAGCTCAATAACGATCTGACAAATTTGCTGGCTAGTATCCAGGTTCCAGTCTTAATGCTGGCACAGGATTTAAAGATTCGACGCTTTACGCCAACGGCGAAGAAAATTTTTAATCTGATTGCCACAGATATTGGACGACCCTTTAGCCACATCCGATCGGCTCTTGACGTTCCTGATTTGGAACAAATGATATTGGAGGTGATGGATACTCTCAACTCGAAAGAACAAGCAGTTCAAACTTTATCGGGATATTGGTATAACCTCCGCATTCATCCTTACCGCACAACGGAAAACGTGATTGAGGGTGTGGTAATACTTTTGCTCGATATTGATGCTCTTAAACGCAGTGCTAGAACCTTGGAGTCAGCCCGAAATTATGCTGAGGCGATCGTAGAAGCTGTGCCAATCCCTTTAGTCGCGCTAAATGTGGATTGGCAAGTGAAAAAAGCAAATCGAGCGTTCTATGAAACGTTTCAGGTTTCATCCTCAGAAACAGCGAATATTTCGCTGTTTGAGCTAGAGAACGGGCAGTGGAATATCCCCATTTTGCGACGGCTTTTGGAAGATGTTCGGGTTAGTGATGTTCAGCTTATAAACTTTGAGTTGGATCGCTTGTTTGAGCAGATCGGGCAGAAAACTCTACTGCTGAATGCTTGTAAAGTTGAACGAGAAAACCAGGTTCCAATGATTCTGTTGTCGATCGAGGATATAACCGATCGCAAGCGGTTTGAGACAGAGCGATCGCAGTTATTGGAGCAGGAACAGTTAGCCCGTCAACAAGCAGAAAAAGCTAACCGAGTTAAAGATGAATTTCTGGCGAATCTCTCCCACGAATTGCGCAATCCCCTGACTCCGATTCTGGCGTGGTCACAAATGCTGCGTTCCGGGAAGCTTAAGGAAGCAGAAACCGATCGCGCTTTAGAGGTAATCGAGCGCAGCGCGAGGGCGCAATCTCAGTTAATCGAAGATCTTCTCGATATTTCCCGGATTACCAACGGGAAGCTTCAACTGTCCATTTGTCCGATCGATCTGCTGGTAGTGCTGCAAGGTGCGCTGGAGGGGGTTCAATTATCAGCCACCGCAAAAAACATTGAAATTGTTTCGCGTTTGAATTCTGCAACTGTCTTAGGCGATATCGATCGCTTGCAGCAAGTTTTGTGGAATATTCTATCAAATGCGATTAAGTTTACTCCGGCGGGGGGACGAGTGGAAATCGTGATGCAGGCGACCGAAAATCATGCTGTAGTTCGAGTCACCGACACCGGAAAAGGGATTGCGCCTGAGTTGTTACCGCATATTTTCGATCGCTTCCGCCAAGGAGATTCTAGCGCGACTAAGACGGATCAAGGGCTGGGATTGGGGTTGTCGATCGTGTACCATCTTGTCGAACTGCACGGGGGAACGGTGCAAGCCGAAAGTCCGGGTCAGGGACAAGGAGCTACAATAACTCTGAGATTGCCGTTGCTACCCTCGCCCCAAGAGTAGCCACCGACGATTGATTGAAAGCCAACTGTTTTGGCTGCGCCTTTGAATACCTCTAGCGAGATTGTCCCGTCTCTCGAAGGCTTGCACCTTTTAGCTGTGGACGAATCGATACGCGGGAGCTCGGAGAATTTGCGATCGAAGGCTGCGGGCAGAGGTTTTGAGTTGCATCTGCCAAAAGTACGCGCCAGCGTTGCTATCCCCTAGGGAATCGCTGCTTTGACTGAGAATCCCGATCGATACGACGTGCTGATGCCGGATATCGAAATGCCTGAGAAAGATGAGTATTTCTTAATTCGAGAAGTGCCAACTCTTGCGGAGAAAGCTGGAAGAGAAAGGCCAGCCGCCGCGCTGACTGCTTATGCGAGCGATCGAGAACAAAAAAGGGCGATCGAAGCTGGTTTTTAAACTCATATTGCTAAGCCATTCAATCCCATTCAACTAAGATTAATTATGGCTAATCTAGTAGGGCAATTTTAAATTATTTTGAGATTGGATTCGGCGGTTTCAACCGCTTAAGAGTCAAACTGATTTTGTAGCGACACAACACTATATAGACTTTCTCAGTAACATGAGGTGCTCATAGGGCATCGGGCATCGGGCATCGGGCATCGGCATAGGACTCGCCCCCATACCTCACCACGCTTGAGAACCGCTATAGCAATCCTAAATCATTGGTGAGTTTCTTACTCCCTCCCCTTGATAAGGGGAGGGTTGGGGTGGGGTAAAAAATTTACGACTCCTGCAAGGATTACTATATTGTGTCCTGAGTTTGTAGGAAAACAACCTTCCTCAATTTTATACCAATTATTAGAAGTTGCAGAGTCCGGCGCCGGACGGCAAGGCTTATTCGTGTCAACTTTAGACTGAAAGCCTTGAGAAATTTCGTTTTTACGTGAGTCTACCCGCTAAATCTCCTTTAAAAATAGGGACTTTGAGAAGATTTCTGTCCCTCCCTTTTTAAGGGGGGCTAGGGGAAATCTAAGTTTAATAGTCAAACCCCCGTCTCTAACGGGGGTAGAAGTTAAGTTGACACCAATGGGCATTGCCGTTTCCCTACAAATATGGTATACAATCTAATTTTGCAGGAAAACAACCAACATTATTGTGTCCTAATTTTATAGGAAAAAAATTTAATCTGATACGAGCCATTAAAAGTTGCCGATTCCAGGGCCGGATACGGCAAGGCGGTTTCCCTACAAAAAATATCGCTTACTAATTTTGTAGGACAACAATATTGTTCATTGCTATCAACTTAAGCCGATCGCATTAAGTAAAAAAATGTAAAGTTATCGTCGTCTTTGCGATTGCTTTGCCGATCGCCAACAATGACATGGCATCTACGTAGAAACCCTGTGTTTCAAGCAAAAAACATCTTTATATCCAGCGATCAGAGTATAGAAGACAGATGTTTTTCAGTATTTTTGCTTAACGTACTTAATCCCTAAGGCAGTTGCGTAAGACGGGCAAACCAAGCTGCTATAGAAGGTAAATAGTCCGTATTAGTTACTCCCCGGTTGTCGAGATTAGCTAGCTGCTAATCTGCATTACTTAAGTAAGTGGGTGTTTATGAACTTATCTCAAGAAAATACATTACCGCCGATCGACCCCAACGCGCTCAACCTAGATCCGGAAGCCAAAACCGAGGTCCCGTTTCCCGTCGTCGGAATAGCAGCTTCGGCCGGAGGCTTAGAAGCATTCATCGAGTTGCTGAAGAACTTACCCGCAGATACGGGCATGGCATTTGTGCTGATCCAGCACTTAGCGCCCGATCGCAAAAGCTTGCTGAGCGAGATTCTCACGAGAAACACGCAAATGCCCGTGAAAGAGGCGCAAGAGGGCATGGCTTTAGAGCCGAATCATGTCTACATCATTGCGCCGAATACCAAGCTGCTGCTGGTAGATGGGCTGCTGAGACTGCAGCAGCGCGAGAAGATTAATGGCAAATATATGCCCGCAGATGCGTTTTTCGACTCCTTAGCAGCCGATCGCTGCAACAAAGCCATCGGCGTAGTTTTATCCGGGGCCGATGGAGACGGCGCTTTGGGGCTGATGACAATCAAAGCAGCCGGAGGCGTGACTTTTGCTCAAAGCGAACAAACAGCAAAATTCGAGGGTATGCCGACTAGCGCCGCGGCTACAGGTAATGTAGACTTCATTCTGCCGCCTGAGGGAATTGCGCGGGAACTGGCAAATCTCAGCCACCATTCCTTTCTGGCTGGGCCGATTCCCGTCACAATCGTGGAAGCAGCGCCAGAACCGGGATCGGCCTTGGCAACTATTTTTGGGCTGCTGAAATCGAGCGCAGGCGTTGACTTCAGCCAGTACAAAGCGGCCACCCTGAACCGGCGAATGCAGCGGCGGATGGTGCTGTACAAGATGGAACGATTGGAAGATTACGCTCAATATCTCCTCGACCATCCGGCGGAGGTCAAAGCTTTGTATGAAGAAATTCTGATCCACGTCACGAGTTTTTTCCGTGACTTAGAAGCTTTTGAACGCTTAAAAGACTACGTTTTCCCTACGATTAGCCACAATAAATCGGCAGAAGTTCCGATTCGGATTTGGGTGGCAGGATGTTCGACTGGTGAAGAAGTTTACTCGATCGCCATGTGCTTGTTAGAGTTTTTGGGCGATCGAGTTATCCCGCCGCAGATTCAGATTTTTGCCACGGATATCAGCGAGGCGGCGATCGGCAAAGCGAGGTCTGGTTTCTACTTGGAAAACCAGATGTTAGGCGTTTCCGAAGAACGACGGCGCCGCTTCTTTGTCTCCGTAGAAGGAAGCGGATATCGCATCTGCAAAGTAGTCCGCGAACTGTGCGTATTTGCCAGACAAAACTTAGGCATCGACCCGCCTTTCTCTAATCTCGATTTAGTTACCTGCCGCAATGTGCTGATTTACTTGGAAGAACGTTTACAAAAACGAGTTCTGTCAGTTTTTCATTACAGTCTCAACCAAACTGGCTTCCTGATGCTGGGCAGTTCCGAAAGTACGGGCAAATCTTCGCAATTATTTACTTTAGTGGATGCGCCCTCTAAAATTTATGCCAAGAAGTCAACTGCGACTCCTCCCCGGCTTCCCTTTGCGCCAAGTTTCTTTCCCCTAACCCGACCAGAGAATCCGCAGCCCATGAATGCAAATTTTTCTCATAGCTTTGACTTACAGCGCGAAACAGACCAATTGATTTTAAAGCGCTATAATCCTGTGGCTGCGGTAGTCAACGAGCAGATGGAGATTGTGCAACTCCGGGGAGACACCAATCGGTACTTAAGACTCCCGCCTGGAACGCCGAGTTTAAACTTGTTCACAATGGCGGTACCAGGAGTGTCTGTTGACCTTCGCACCGCAATTTATCAAGCGCAAACTCATAACGTGACGGTGAAAAAAGAACGGCTGAGGGTGCAAGAGGGGGAGGAGACGCATCTCGTCAATTTTGAGGTGATTCCGTTCCAGCCGGCTAGGGGGGAAACACGCTACTTTTTGGTGTTATTTGAAGAAAGTTTACCCTCAGCGCTCGACCTTGAAATCGATAATTTTGACAGGTTAGAACCAAGCGATTTAGAGCGGGAAATAGTGCGACTGAGGCAGGAAGTTGCTATTGCCAAACAAGAGAAAAAAATAGCTCAAGCACACCTGCAAGCTGTGATAGAGGAGCAAGAAAATCTCACGCAAGACCTCAGAGTTGCCAACGAAGAAATTATATCGAGCAACGAGGAGCTACAAAGCATCAACGAGGAACTAGAAACAGCTAAAGAAGAAATTCAAGCTACTAACGAAGAACTGATTACCACTGTGGAGGAACTTCGCACTCGAAATCTCGATTTGCAGCAGGTTAATAACGACGTGACTAATTTGCTAGCTAGTATCAATATTCCAATTTTAATGTTGGAAAACGATTTGCGGATTCGCAGCTTTACGCCCATGGCTGAGCGGCTGTTCAATCTGATTTCTACCGATGTCGGGCGTCCCTTGAGCGACATCCGAGTCAATCTGGAGATTCCCAACTTGGAAGAGATGATTTTGGAGGTGCTCGAGACTCTCAACACCAAAGAACAAGAAGTGCAAACTCAATCGGGATATTGGTACGCCCTCCGCATTCGCCCTTACCGCACAACGGAAAACCAGATTGAGGGTGTGGTAATGGTTTTGATCGATATTGACGCTCTCAAACGCAGTGCTGCCAGCATAGAAACAGCCCGCAACTATGCGGAAACAATTGTGGAAAGCGTGCCCACGCCTTTAATGGTGCTGGATGCTGATTTGCAAGTGAACACCGCTAATCGAGCGTTATACGAAACGTTTCAAGTGTCATCTTCAGAAACCGTTCAAGATTCCTGGTTTGAATTTGCTATCGGGCCGTGGAGTTCCCCGGAACTGCGAGAGCTTTTGGAAGATATTCTGGTTAATAATGTTGAGATTAACAACTTTGAGATCGAGCAGGCTTTTGGGCGGCTGGGGCGGAAAACTTTGCTGCTAAATGCTTGTAAGGTTGAACCAGAAGACAGGGTTTCAATGATTCTGTTGTCGATCGAGGATATCACCGATCGCAAGCAGTTGGAGACAGAGCGATCGCAGTTATTGGAACAGGAACAGTCAGCCCGCCAACAAGCAGAAAGAGCTAACCGAGCTAAAGATGAATTTCTGGCAAATCTCTCTCACGAGTTGCGCAATCCCCTGACTCCGATTCTGGCGTGGTCACAAATGCTGCGTTCCGGGAAACTGAAGGAAGCAGAAACTCATCGTGCTCTAGAGGTAATCGAGCGCAGCGCCAGGGCGCAAGCTCAGTTAATCGAAGATCTTCTCGATATTTCTCGGATTACCAACGGCAAGCTTAAACTGACTACGCGTTGGATCGATCTGCGGTTAGTGGTGCAAGCTGCGCTGGAAGGGGTTCAATTCTCAGCCGCCTCCAAAAACATTCAAATTGTTCCGAATTTGATTTCTGTAAAGGTCTTAGGCGATATCGATCGCTTGCAGCAAGTTTTATGGAATATCCTGTCTAATGCGATTAAGTTTACTCCGGCGCGGGGACGAGTGGAAATCGTGATGCAGGCGATCGAGGATTATGCTGAAGTTCGAGTCACCGACACGGGAAAAGGGATTGCGCCTGAGTTGCTACCGCATATTTTCGATCGCTTCCGCCAAGGAGATTCCAGCACGACTAAGACGAATCAAGGGCTGGGATTGGGCTTGTCGATCGTGTATCATCTTGTTCAACTGCACGGCGGAATGGTGGAAGCCGAAAGTCCGGGTGAGGGACAAGGAACTACAATAACTCTGAGATTGCCGTTGAAAGCCCCGGCCCAAGAGTTTACACCGCCAAGCTCACCAGAGCCCGCTGAATTGTTAGATCCTGCCACAGATGCGAGTGCAGATGCGATCAATTGTCGCATCCCATCTTTGGATGATTTGCAAATTTTAATTGTAGATGATGAGGCTGATACCCGGGAACTCTTAAAATTTGTGCTGGAAAAGTACGGCGCTGAGGTTTTGACAGTAGAATCTGCAAGAGCAGCGCTGGCAGCTTTGACGGAAAATCCCGGCAGATATGACGTGCTGATCTCGGATATCGGAATGCCTGAGGAAAACGGGTATTTCTTAATTCGGCAAGTGCGAGCTCTTGCTGCGGAAGCTGGAGGAAAAATCCCAGCCGCCGCGCTGACTGCCTATGCGAGCGATCAAGAACAAGAAAAGGCGATCGAAGCAGGTTTTCAAACTCATATTGCTAAGCCGATCAAGCCGATTCAACTAGGATTAATTATTGCCAATCTAGCAGGGAGATTTTGATTTTCTTTTGTTGTGTTTTTTTTCTTTTTTTTTTCAAAAAATAATTGGAGGTTTCAACCGCTTTTTGCCACACGCAGCAGAGTCCCGCGCCCAACTTAGGCAATGCCATTTCCCTCTGGTATACAATCGAATTTTGTAGGGACACAACACTGTTGTGTCCTGATTTTGTAGAGAAACAACATTGTTTATTAGTGTCAACTTAAGCCGACCATCTGCCAGTCCGCGAGTCCGCGAGTCCGCCAGTCCGCCAGCCCGCGAGTCCGCCAGTCCGCCAGTCCGCCAGCCCGCCAGTCCGCGAGTCCGCCAGTCCGCCAGTCCGCCAGTCCGCCAGTCCGCCAGTCCGCCAGTCCGCCAGGGGTTGAAACCCCTGCCTCAAAGCTAAAGTCCTCTAAAGAGGACTAAGAAGAAAACTTTTAAACTCATTAGTCCTCTTTAGAGGACTTTAGCTAAAAGCCCCGTGGAATTCATTCCCTGGCGGACTCGCGGACTATGGGTTTTACGTTAAGTTGACTAATTTTGTAGGGACACAAAATTGTTGTATCCTTATCTTATAGAAACACAACATTATTGTTAGCAAGTAACAATTCCTAAAAATAATTGCTAAAAAAAACACAACGTGAGAAAATAGAAAAAAATATAGAAATTCGGGAGTTATGATTCTTGGTAACTATTAAATGTCGGGGCATTACCTTCTCAAATATCGAAGCCGTAATCTTTGACAAAGACGGCACTCTAGAGGATTCTCAGGAGTTTTTGAGACTGTTGGGGATTAAGCGAGCGCGCCTCGCAGACGCTCAAATTCCGGGCGTTGGAGAGCCTTTACAAATGGCTTTCGGTATCGAAGGCGGCAGCATCGACCCCACGGGTTTGCTAGCAGTCGGTAGTCGCAGGGAAAATGAGATTGTTGCGGCGGGATACATCGCCGAAACCGGCAGGGGATGGCTGGAATCTTTAACTATTGCGCACCGCGCTTTTGACGAAGCTGACGAAATGTTTAAAAATAGTGCTGTTTCTCCTTTATTTGTCGGTAGTTTGGAAGTGCTAAAATATCTTTCAGAAGCGGGTTTGAAACTGGGAATTCTTTCGGCTGCTACGACTGAGGCTGTGCAGAAATTTGTGAAACACCACGCATTAGCCGACTGGATTCAGTTAGAAATGGGAGTTGATTCAACGGTTCATAAACCAGACCCGAAATTGTTTTTGCAAGCTTGTGAGAAACTCGGAGTAAATCCCGCAGCAACTTTGATGGTGGGAGATTCAGCGGGCGATATTCAGATGGCTAAAAATGCTAAGGCGGCGGGCTGTATCGGGATTTGTTGGGGGAATGCCCAGGTTAGTCATTTGGAAAAAGCTGATGTGGCGATCGCATCTTTGGATGAAATTACAATTTTAGCAGATTGAGCAAACATCCCATCAATTCCGGTTGTACCGAAATGATTGTTGACTGTTGACTGTTGACTGTTGACTCTATTTGATTATTCCGATGCAACCGGAAACGATATCAGAGGTTGCAGCATTGTCAATAATCCTTTTATGAACAGGCAAGATGCCTGTTCCACAAGAGAGGTTGCAGCATTGTCAATAATCCTTTTATGAATAGGCAAGATGCCTGTTCCACAAGAGAGGTTGCAGCATTGTCAATAATCCTTTTATGAACAGGCAAGATGCCTGTTCCACAAGAGATGAATTTTATTGTGGAACAGGCATCTTGCCTGTTAAGCGAGAAAGGTGCAATACAGCAGTTTTCAATAAAGTGAGGTATGCCCTATGCCCTATGCCCTATGCCCTATGCCCGCTTATCAAGCGTGCACGTCATGTTACTGAGAAAGGCTATATCTCAGTTCCTACAGACAACGCAAACCCAGAATTATGACATCTCTTTCAACGCCGTCAAGTTCGGCAACTTGCGGCAGATATCCCCACCGCTGAAAGCCAAATTTCTCAAACAATCTTAAACTCGGCTGATTGTGAGCAAAAATTATCGCCATGAGAGTTTTAAGCTTCAATTCTGGACTCCGCACAATTGCCGATTGCAATAAATTTTCTCCGATTCCGCAGCGTTGGCGATCGGGTGCGACGTAGATGCTAACTTCTGCGGTATGCTGATAAGCGGCGCGTCCGTAGAAAAGCTGAAAACTCAGCCAGCCAACAATATTTTGTTCTGATTCGATTACCCAAATCGGCCAGGAATTGGGGGAGTGTTCTCTGTACCACAGAAGGCGGCTTTCGACTGAGACTGGTTGTAAATCGGCTGTGGCTATTCTGCCTGGTATTGCTGCGTTGTATATTTCGACAATTGCTGGCAAATCGCTTTCTACTGCGTCGCGGATTTTCATCGTTTGGTTGACTGTTAACTGTTGACTGTTGACTGTTAACTAATGACTAATCACTAATCACTAATGACTAATGGCTAATGACTAATGACTAATGACTAATAACTAATGACTATTGTACAGTTCCATAATATCGCTGACAGCCATTCTTGAATTTGCTCCCAAAGTCAGCGGCGAGGTGTGTCCTCGCTGCAAGTGTTCTGCCGCCGCACAGCCGATCATTGCTGCGTTGTCTGTACAATATTTTAATGGGGGAAACAATACTCGCAAGTTGTGTTTTGCTGCTGCTGCTTGTAAGTGTTTTCGCAGTCCGCTGTTTGCTGCAACTCCGCCGCCGACTACAATAGTCGTAAGCCCGAAATTTAGCGCGCAGTCGATCGCCCTTTTTGTTAAACTCTTAGCTACTGTTTCTTGAAAGCTGGCAGCAATATCATTAATTGTAGACGCAGACAAGAAGCCTTCGGCACCCACATTGTTATTTTGTTTTTTGAGTTTCTGCACTAATTGCAAAACTGCTGTTTTCAACCCGCTAAAACTGCTGTCGTAGGGATGGTAGCCGCCACCGGGCAGCGAAATTCTGCCTTCTGGCAGGGGGTATGCTTGGGGATTGCCAAGGGCGGCGAATTTGTCAATCAGTGGCCCGCCGGGATATCCTAGCTGCAACAGTCTCGCGACTTTATCAAAAGCTTCACCGGCGGCGTCGTCTCGTGTTTGTCCTACAGTTTCGTAAACGCCGCAATCTTTGACGTAAATTAAGCTGGTGTGTCCCCCGGAAACTAACAAACACAAAAACGGTGGCTGCAAGTCGGGTTCGGTAAGGTAAGAAGCGTAGATGTGCCCTTCGAGGTGGTGGACGCCTAAAAAAGGTTTTTGGCGGACTATTGCCAAGCTTTTCGCCGCTGTCAGCCCGACTAATAATGCACCTACTAAACCCGGGGCACAAGTCGCTGCAATGCCGTCAATTTCTGACCAACTCAGGTTTGCTTCCGAGAGACACTGGGCAATTACCTGATTTAGCATTTCTAGGTGACTCCGCGAAGCCACTTCCGGCACTACTCCGCCGTACTGCTCGTGGATTTTAATTTGCGATGCTACAACATTGCTGCAAACTTGACGATTCTTAACAATTGCTGCTGCTGTTTCGTCACAACTTGTTTCGATTGCGAAAATGGTTGCCATTAACTGGTAATTTTATTTGATAGGTTAGTTATTGCTAGCTTAACTAATTCGGCGCAAGTCCCCCGCTATACCTGTACTCAGGTTATTGTTAAGGGATATTTGCCCCCCGATCGACAGGTAAGGCCATCATCTGATGCAATAAAGGAATATTCTCGCGGTATTGCTAGCTCAGCATTGACCTAGGAAAACGCGAATCCCTCATTCTATTAGGCTTTGCCACATCAATGATGGATACTTTAGACTGTCAACAAACACGGTAATCTGGATTCGCGATCGGCAAGTTGAAATGCTTGTACAAAAACTTATTGTTTTGTAACAAAAGGAAACAATTCCATGCGACGATTGTTTGCTGCAATTTTAGTGTTGAGTGTCTGGATCAGTTTTGCTCCAGTTGCTTCGGCTTACAATTTAGTGCCGTGCAAGGACTCTCCCGAATTCAAGGAACTGGCTAAAAATGCACGTTCAACCAATGGCGACCCGGCATCGGCGAAAGCGCGGTTCGATCGCTATTCTCAAGCTATGTGCGGCCCAGAAGGATACCCGCACTTAATCGTAGACGGAAACTTGAGCAAAGCAGGGGACTTTTTGATTCCTAGCATACTGTTCTTGTATATGGCAGGTTGGATTGGTTGGGTGGGCCGTTCTTATCTGCAAGTTACCAAAAAATCAGCAACCCCAGAGGAAAAAGAGATTATTATCGACGTTCCTTTGGCAATCAAATGTATGCTGAGCGGCGTTTTATGGCCTCTGGCAGCTCTCTCATCAATCACCAGTGGTGAAATGTTTGCGAAGGACGACGAAATTACTGTTTCCCCCCGCTAAAATTGGGAAATGGAGAAGAGCTAATAGCTAACAGTTAAGTAATTAACTGGCAATTAGCAATTAGCCCTAGACCGATCGGAAATTACCAACTGTCTCGAATTTTCAGGAGCAGAATTCATGCAATACTTTGTCAAGTTTCTTTCGACAGCACCAGTATTGGCTATCCTTTGGATATCTATTCAAGCTGCGGCTTTGATTGAATTTAACCGCTTTTTCCCAGACCTGCTTTTCCATCCGATGCCTTAAGATTTGAGGGAAATTAGGTTGCAAAACCTAGGAGGAAAAAGTTGAGAGTTTTGAGTTTTGAGTGATGAGTTACAGGTTAATTTAAAGCTCAAACATCAAAGCTCTCAAACCGTAGAAGTGGGCGCAAGACCAGCGCATAAATGGGAAAAAGACAAAGAATATCAACTATTTAGTTTAGTGCTCAAATTAGTTGCAAATGACTAATGACTAATGACTAATGACTAATGACTAATATTGGGAATCGATGAAGTCTTATCTCGCCGCAGCAATTCAAATGACTAGCTTGCCTGACCTGCAAAAAAATTTGGTTCAGGCAGAGGAATTAATCGACCTGGCAGTGCGTCAGGGTGCGGAGTTAGTTTCCTTACCAGAAAATTTCTCGTTTATGGGAGAAGAGGAGGAAAAGATTGCTTCTTCAGAGGCGATCGGACTCCAAAGCGAAAAATTCCTCAAAACGATGGCCCAACGGTTCCAGGTAACGATTCTGGGCGGCGGATTTCCAGTGCCGACTTCAGGGGGGAAGGTATACAATACTTCCTTGCTGGTAGACCCAAACGGCACTGAAGTGGCAAGGTACCAAAAAGTACATTTGTTCGATGTGAATGTGCCAGACGGCATTACTTACAGGGAATCGAACACGGTGAAAGCTGGTGAAGATTTGCCACCGGTTTATGTATCGCCGGAGTTGGGGACGCTGGGACTTTCGGTGTGCTATGACGTGCGGTTCCCGGAAGTGTACAGGCATTTGTCGTACAAGGGGGCTGATATTTTGTTCGTGCCGGCGGCGTTTACGGCTTACACTGGCAAGGATCACTGGAAGGTTTTGCTGCAAGCTAGGGCGATCGAGAATACTTGTTATATGATCGCCCCGGCACAAACTGGACACCACTACGGCCGCCGTCAAACACACGGTCACGCGATGATTGTAGACCCTTGGGGTGCGGTTTTGGCGGATGCTGGAGAGGAACCGGGTGTGGCGATCGCAGAAATTAATCCCTATCGACTAGAACAAGTCCGCCGCCAGATGCCATCGCTGCAACACCGGGTTTTTATTTGAAGGAATTTTGAGACCAATTGGTCTCAAAATTTCAGTCCCAGTGGGCCGCCCCACCTGCCAAGTTTTTATTCGCTCAAGTAATTGTGTAGGTTCGTAGACAAAAAACTTAGATGATGTGCGTGCGATCAACCAAAAGAACCCGGTTGTGGCGGGTTTACGCTGATCTAGGACTGATATTGTCGATCGGGCGTGACTAGGCGCCCCGACAGCTTAATATATTGTTTTTTCCTGGAGAGGAACGGCCAATAACTCGCGATAAAATGTCTAAGGCAGGTTCAATGGGCGTGCACTTCTGCTAAAAGGCGAATGGGCGAAAGTAGAATTGCACGAAATGCGTCTTTTTGGAGAAATGAAACACACTCTTTCGGTTTTAGTTGAAGATGAAGCGGGTGTCCTCACTCGAATTGCTGGTTTATTTGCCCGTCGGGGTTTTAATATTGAAAGTCTGGCCGTTGGTCCGGCGGAGCAAGTGGGAATATCTCGGATTACAATGGTTGTACCCGGAGATGACCAGATTATCGAGCAGTTGACCAAGCAACTGTACAAGTTGATAAACGTGCTAAAAGTTCAGGATATAACCGAAATTCCCTGTGTGGAACGGGAGTTGATGTTGCTGAAAGTTAATGCTGCTAGCGGGACGCGATCGGAAATAATTGAGTTATCTCAGATTTTTAGAGCGCGAGTGGTGGATATTGGTGATGATACGCTGACATTGGAAGTAGTGGGAGATCCGGGTAAAATGGTGGCGATCGTCCAGGTTCTGAATAAATTTGGGATTAAGGAAATTGCTCGTACTGGGAAAATTGCCCTGACGCGAGAGTCGGGGGTAAATACTGAGTTTCTCAAGTCTTTGGAAGCGAAAGTTTAAGTTAGTTCACGGTTGACTGTTGACGGTTGACGGTTGAAGGTTGACAGTTGACAGTTGACAGTTGACAGTTGACGGTTGACGGTTGACAGTTGACAGTTGACTTGTATTCGTCATTAATTAATTGTTGGCTATTAATTATTTAAACAAGCTAATATGGAAAGCTTTCAAGAGCTACAAGTTTATCAATTAGCTGAAAAAATATCAAACGAAATATGGTTTATTGTGAAAAAATGGGACGAGTTTACGAAGGATACGATGGGCAAACAAATAGTGCGATCGGCTGATAGTGTTGGTGCTAATATTGCAGAAGGACAGGGACGCTATAGCTGCCAAGATAATCAGCGTTTTGTGAAAATTGCCCGAGGTTCATTAAACGAAACAAGACACTGGTTAAGACTTGCCTACACCCGCAATCTTTTAACTCAAGAACAGATCGATCGACTGCATCCCTTATTAAATGAACTTTCACCAAAACTCAATGCCTATCTTAATTCACTCAAACAAAAAGCCAAAGGTTAACAGTCAACAGTCAACAGTCAACAGTCAACAGTCAACAGTCAACAGTCAACCGTCAACCGTCAACCGTCAACCGTCAAATTACCATTCAGGTTGACTTTCTATCAAAAGTGTAGCTGCGATGCTGTCTACCGGCTGTGAGAAAAAGTATCCTTGTCCGTATTCGCATTGCAGTGCTCTGAGTAAATTAAGCTGTTCGATGGTTTCGATTCCTTCAGCAATTACATCCATGCCTAAATGACTGGCTAAAATTAAAATAGTCTGTACAATAGCTTCGTTTCCTTCATCTTCAGTCATGCGGCTTACAAAAGCTCGATCAATTTTTAAAGCGTCAGTTGGAAAAGTGTGCAGGCGGCTCAAAGAAGAATAGCCAGTGCCGAAATCGTCAATATATAATTGAATTTGTAATTTTTTCAATTCCGCGAGGATAGCGACTGCTGATTCGGCATTATCCATAATGACGCCTTCAGTAATTTCTAACTTTAAAGTGCAGGGGTCAAGCTGAGTTTCTTGTAAAATTTCGCGAATGCGATGGATTAAATCCGGTTGTTTAAATTGTTGATTAGAAAGGTTGACGCTGACAGTCAACGGCGGATTGGCTGGGAATTTTTGGTGCCACTGGTGGATCTGACGGCAAGCCGATCGCATCATCCACCAACCAATAGGTATAATCAATCTAGTTTCTTCTGCTACTAAAATAAACTCGCCGGGAGATACGACACCCCGCTCCGGGTGATACCACCGCAGCAGCGCTTCAAAACCGCTAATTGTACCGCTAGTTAGAGAGACGATCGGCTGATAGTAAAGCTGGAATTCCTGGGAGTCTAAAGCGCGTCGCAGGTCGTTTTCCAGTTGCAAAAGGGCGACGGCGCGAGTGTGCATACTTAAGTCAAAAACTTCGTGACGAGCTTTGCCCAATCCCTTAGCATGATACATGGCAGCATCTGCATCTCGAAGCAGTTCTTCAGGTCGATCGTACAATATTGCGAAAGGGACATTGGGAACAGGAGAGTCGGAAGATAAGCCAGACAAAGAAGTTTCCTGATCGCTATTTCCCTGATTTCCGGGACTCGACAGTTTGCTGGTTTCCCTTGGAGGCCCAGGAAAACCAGAACAAACAATCCCAATGCTAGCACTGGTAAAAACTTGATACTCGTTAAGGTAAAAAGGCTGTGCCAGTTCCGCTTGCACTCGTTCGGCAATTAGGCTGGCATCCTCGGTGCTTTTGATATTTTCCAGCAAAATAGCGAATTCGTCGCCGCCGAGACGCGCAACGGTATCTCCAGCGCGCAAACAGATTGCCAGGCGCTGCGCGATCGCGATCAGCAACCGATCGCCCACTAAATGCCCCAAACTGTCGTTAACAACCTTAAAGCGATCGAGATCGATAAACAGCACCGCAAACAAAACCTCGGGGCGGCGTTTTGAAAGGTTGATCGCGTGTCCCAAGCGATCCATAAATAAAGCTCGGTTGGGCAAACCGGTTAGCATATCGTGCAAAGCATCGTGTACTAACTTGTCTTCTGCTATTTTGCGGACGGTGATATCTTCGACAGTGCCTTCGTAGTAAAGCAATTTGTCGCCAGCGCCCCGAACAGCCCGGGCGTTCTCGGAAACCCAGATAGTGGTGCCGTCAGCGCGGTAAACTTGGGACTCGAATTCTGACACAAAACCGTGTTTTTCGATCGCGTGCAAAAACTCGACGCGGCGCTGGGGATCGAGATAGACTTGGCGGTCGATGTTGCGTATCTTCGCGATCAATTCAGCGGCCGACTCGTAGCCATAAATTCTCGCCAAAGCAGGGTTAGCGCTGAGGTAGCGCCCGTCAGGCGTTGCCTGGAAAATGCCTTCGATCGCATTTTCAAAGATGCTGCGGTATTTCTCCTCGGCCTGTTGCAGCGCGAATTCTGCCTGCTTGCGATCGCTGATATCGGTCAACGTGCTGAGATAACCCACAACTTCCCCGCTTTTGGCAATTTCTGGCACTGCTTGCCAAAATACCCAGGTGATCGAGTCGCCGTTGCAAAAGCGGTACTCTAAGTTACAGGGCAACTTGTCTGTGACAGCGCGATACCACTGGCTCAAAACCCGCGATCGGTCTTCGGGATGTATACTTTGCGCCCAACCTTCGCCTAGTGCCTTTGTCACAGTCAGTCCCGCCATCTCCAAAAATCGCTGGTTGACATACAAGCAATCTCCAGCAGGGTCGGCGCGGAAAATCCCGACCGGCAGTATTTTTACCAAGGTGTAATAGCGGTATTCGCTTTCTAGCAGCGCGCTGGCAGCTACTTTAGTCTCCGTGATGTCAAACATTGCGCCTTGAAGGATAACGGACTTGCTTGCTTCATCGCGAACTGCGGTCGCTCGATCGCGGAACCAGACGACTCGGCCGTTGCGGGCGATCGCGCGGTATTCTGAAACCAGCGACCCCTCGCAGAAGATATCTTCTCCATCGGTGAATTTCTGTGTGGCGTTTTCAACTAACACGCGGTCGCGGTCTTCTGGGTGAACGAGTTTCAGCCACAGGTCGGGGTCTGCCTTCCATTCAGCTACTGAATAACCCAGAAAAGTCTCGATTTGCGGGCTGATATAAAGTTTGGCCGCCGTGCGGTTGAGGGGAGAAATGTAGGTGACAGCCGGCATTTGTTCTACAAGGGCGCAATATTTCGCTTCTACAGTGTACAGTGCTGCTTCTAGGCGCTCCCGCTCTAATTCGGCGGCGGCTCGTCCGGCAAAGATGCTGATAATTAGTCGGAAGTTGGCAAGATGTGCTTCCGGGAGGGGTTGATCGTGGAAAATACAAATAATGCCTAAAGGTTCGCCGTAAGAGTTTTTGAGCAAGACTCCCAGGAAACTGCGCGCACCTGTAACTATCGGTCTGCGGTCTTCTGGAAAGGTTTCCAGGAGGCAGTCGGGACAGCAGTACATTCCCTGATCGATCACCAGCGCTTCGGGAGTATTGGCGGTGTCGCACTCAAAGTTTGGCTGCCACTGTCCATTGCTCCAAAAACTGATAACTTGCAATCTATCGAGAGCAGCATCGCCGCCTGCCTTCGACTTAATCGATTTGGCAGCGACGGCGCTGCAAACTCCGAGTGCTGAGGCTAAGTGGCGAACTAAGGCATCAAATAAATCTGCTCCCCCCGGCGAATCAGTACCTGCTAGGATTTCGCCGAGCAAGTCTTCCTGTAATTGCGCGCCAGCATTGACTTTGGGAGGATTGTCGGCCTTCGGGCGATCGCGATTTTCCCCCATCGCACCCGAAATGCTCCGACTTAGGGTTTTGATGCTTCCAGGCCCGACAACAGGCGAAGAATTCACAGTTGGGGGCTGTTGCTTGGCGAAGAATAGAGCGCGGCCAATACCTAAAACTTGACCCAAGAACCTGTCAGTTGGCGCTCCCAGATTTGAGTTGGGGAAAATCCCAAAGTTTTTCTGAATTTTCAATCTCGCAGATAAATCCTCGGGGTTTAATTCTGCCAACGGCCGTTTCTCTGGCGCCAGAGGGAGACTGGGGGGTCTTCGCTGGCACTTCAGATAAATCGCGGACGCCAAGGCTAAAGTCGCCGATAATCCCAGAAGATAGGCAAGAATCTCAAAGTAAAAAAATAAATCTAGATCGAACATCGATTAGCACCGCTCGACAATTTTTGTATTTATCTGAAGCCAATCTATGTGAACCGGACGCTCATTGCTAGGCGATAGAGCGCGGGCTTCGGGCTTCAACGGCAACCGCCTCAGATACGGAAGAGTTCCGAACCACATGAGGCCTTACATTGCCTCCACTGGCAGTAGCGCTGGTTGCCAACGCTAATATACGTAAGCCTTCATGGACAATATTGATAGCTGCGTTTACATCTCGATCGTGCTTTTCCTGAAATTTGGAACAAGTCCAGCTCCCCACATTAAGAGGCAAGCTACTTACCTGATTGAGGTCTACATGAAAACTCTTACTTGATCGAAATAACCGCCCCATTTCTAGGTAAATCTTCCCATCTTTTTGAGCCTTGTATTTTAGTTGTCGGGTGAATTCTGACCAACCACAATCGCTAATTGCTTTGGCTAAACAGTGATGCTTCACCATGTTCTTGACTGCCAGATTCTCGACGACTATGACTTGGTTGTCGTTCACAAGTTTGCGAGATAACTTATGCTGGAAGTCTTTACGAGTATTGGCGCTGGGCTCATGGACTCGTGCCATAATCCGTCTTGCTTTCCCCCGACGCTTTGACCCTTTTTCTTGGCGTGAAAGCGAATGCTGCTTACGCTTAAGGTTTTTCTCACGCTCCTTGAGAGGTTTGGGATTGTCAAACTTGGAGCCGTCAGAAATGATAGCAAAATGGGTTGGTCCCACCTCAATTCCTACTGCCTTACCCTCTGAGCTAATTTCTAATTCAGGCAGTCCATCATCAAACAAGAGAGAAGCGTAATACTTCCCTGTCTTGCCCATGCTGATAGTGACTGTTTTCAACTTTCCTTCAAACGTCCGATGCAATTTTGCCTTGACCTCCCCAATCTTGGGAATCTTCAATACATCATCTATTGACATACTCTCCGGCGTTTACGACAGGGATTCTATGGTCAAACAGCAATTGCAGGTCTAGCCTGTCTGACATCGCCTAACCTAACCGTTGATACCCCAACAGCTTGAATTTTCAAGGCGGCATTTTCATCCTGTCCATTAATAGATTGACACGACGACCAACGCCACTCTCTAACGGATATATCTAGGCTTTCGAGAACATGACCGCAATCGGAGCAGGTCTTGCTCGACGAATACCCTCGCCAGAGGAAAACAACTTGTTTGGCTTTTCTAGTGGCAATCCATTGGAGAATTTGTAGAAACTCTCCGAATGCCAGGGCTGAGATTTTGCGACCCCAAAGACGCTGCATCCCTTTGATATTAAGTGTCTCGAAGCACAGCACATCAAATTTGTCGTTCAATTTATGTGCCATTTTCCAGAACCAATTACAGCGGAGATTTGCCACATCCTCATGGTTGCGAACAAGGTTTTTTCTAGCACGTTCTCGGTTTGCCGATTCTTTCCGTTTCTGAGAATGCTGACGACTTGCTGTTTTAATGGCGTTAATGGATTGCTTCATAAATTGCGGTAATTCGATTTTTGTTCCATCCGAGATAGTGAGAAATGTTTTCCAACCCAAGTCAAAACCAGGGATTTTACCCGTCTTGAATTTTGCTGTTTGTTCGCTTACATCGTCAACAACCACAATCATCAACAACTCCCCTAATGCGGTTCGCTTAATGGTTAAGGTTTTGACCATTCTCTCAATCTCTCTAGAATTCCCATACTGATACACGCGATTGGCAATTTTGACCCGGTTGCCACCGATAAACTTATATCCGGCTTGCTTCAGGGTGAATGACTTGTATTTCTTGATTTTTTTAAATCCGGGGGGCGAGACTCCTTTTTTGTGAGGCTTGAAAAACAGTAGATACGCCCTTTCAATGCGTTGGCAAAGTTCTTGGACTGCTTGCGAACCGAGGGTTGGCCAAAACGGCTTACGTTTTCGCAATTTGGTCATGTGGCTCTGAAGCTTAGCACAATTCAAGTGGTTACCATACATCCGATAGTACCGACGATGGAGAGCACTGCAATGGTTGTAGATTACCCCGGCAGCATTTATTGACCGCTTGAGGTATCTATTTTGCTGATGATTGTAGAGCTTGAACTTCAGAGTTTTCATGTTAATTATGGTAGCAGAAATGGCTACTCATTGGCTACCCATTTATGAAGAAAAGATTGAGTCTTTCTGTTGACTCAGAAAAACTTAAAAACCTCAGAACAATTGCCAAACAGAAAAATAAAACCCTGACTCAATCCATCGAGGAATGGATTGATAAACTGAAAAAAGAAAAGCCGTCAAGGGAAGGACGGGACTTTAGACCCCTTATTTCGGGTAACTTGACGTTTTGAGGATATTGAATGGACTGCTTGTCATGCTTGCTCTTGAATTTTGGGTAAGATGCCCGACCTTCAAAGAAATTGACAAAGGCTCTGGAAAGATTGAGAGAGACACTTTGCAGCACTTGGCTGTAAGTTTCACCCAACCACTCCTCTTCCTTCTTGAGAGAGAGCAAACAACTGTTCATCCCAATCTGAGATCAGCCTTTACCCGTCTCTTTGTACAGCTCGTTCGTTGCCTTGAGTGAATTATTCCAGAACCATCTTGCACAGCCAAACGCTTTCGATAGCGATTCTTTCTGCTCAACAGTCCGATAAATTCGTACCTTGACAACGTTTTTCATAAGAAACATTCGGTAAGTGGGTTCCGAGCGTGCCTTGGGCCCGCTCGTGGGAAACGACTCGGCGGTTTCAACGGCCTTGAATCCCCTTGCGGGGTTGGAGAGGTATGGTTGCCTCTCCGGTGAGGTATGGTTGCCTCAATCTCCTTTTGGGGGTAATGTTCGCTTCGCCAAGGTTATCGGGGCTTGTCACGCTTACAGCACTGTCGAGCGTGACTTTAAGACTGTTTAACTGTAAACAACAGAGCCCAAAACTAGCGTCGCATTTTCCGGTGTTATGACCCCAATAACGTAGTCAGTGAAGACTTAGGCTGGTCAATACAGCTTGCTCGATCTCTCTTACAAGCTCAGTGGCTTTAGCCCTGAGTTACTGACTCTCTCAGTTAATCATAAATATTATCTATTGCAAGCTGTGGTGCCACACATATAATTGGCTTTTTCCTCCGCCTCCCCTTCCCTCGCCTTCGGCATTTGTCACAGAAGAGTCGTCAACAGCCCTGTTTTCATCCCGACGATCGCCCTATCGGGTACAGCACGGGACTTGCCGCGAGTAAGTTACAAATCACTAAGTATCGTCACGGATGGGTAACGAATACAAGGTAGGATCGTAGTGAAGGCGATAAGAGAATTAACACCCCTGATGAAAGCAATCGTTTTTGAAACCCCCGGAAGCCCGTCGGTCTTGAAACTGCGAGATATCCCGGCCCCTACTATACAAACAGAAACAGAAGTTTTGGTGCGGTTGCGAGCGGCGGGTATCAATCCGATAGATACTAAGTTGCGATCGCGCGGCACTTTTTACCCCGAGAAAACTCCTCACGTTTTGGGGTGCGACGGTGCTGGTGTCGTAGAGGCTGTCGGTGCTGGTGTGCAAAGTTTCCAAGTGGGAGACGAGGTTTTTTTCTGCAATGGCGGTTTGGGCGGGTCGAGGGGTACTTATGCTGAGTTTGCCGTTGTAGACCTACGCTTTCTCGCCATCAAGCCTGCTGCTTTAAGTTTTGCTGAGGCGGCGGCGGCACCGTTAGTTTTAATTACAGCATGGGAATCGCTGTACGATCGAGGGCGCTTGCAAGCCGGGCAAAAAGTGCTGATTCAAGCTGGTGCTGGGGGTGTCGGCCACGTGGCGGTACAGTTGGCGAAGTTGCAGGGTGCTGAGGTTTGCACTACTGTTAGTTCTCAGGAAAAAGCCAATTTTGTCAAGCAGTTAGGTGCAGATTCAGTTATTTTATATAAAAATACTGATGTTGTCGATGAGGTTTTGACTTGGACTCAAGGACAAGGAGTTGACTTGGCTTTCGATACAGTCGGGGGAGAAACTTTTTACCAAACTATTCCGGCTGTGAAGATTTATGGAGATTTGGTAACTATTTTGGAACCCGATCCGGCTTTGGGCAATTTAAAAACAGCGAGAATGCGCAATCTGCGAATTAGTCTGGAATTAATGTTAACACCGATGCTGCAAAGTTTGGTGGAGAAACAGGAACAGCAGGCTCGTATTTTGCAGCAGTGTGCTCGTTTGTGCGATCGCAATTTGCTCAAAATTCACGTCAGCCAAACTTTCCCTCTCGAACAAGCTCAAGCCGCTCACGAACTGTTAGAAACAGGCTCAGTAACCGGTAAATTAGTTTTGCTAATTTCCTAAATCTCCTACCAAATCTGGTAGCTTCGGTATATTGTCCAGTTATGGACGTAGAAACCGGGGCCGAGGCCATTTATCCTGGTTAAGAAACCGGGTTTCTTGAGTTTTTGTGCGGAAATTGCTTTTAACGCCAACCGCAATTGCCTTTGGAAACGCCGCCAGAAATTGAGAAGTTTTTTTCGACGAATAAGAAGGAGGATGAGAACTTGAATAAGTTGGCGTTCGTTTTTTTGTCTCGTGTTTAAAAAACGTTGGGTGGGCGATTGGGGTTGCGGGCGATTGGGATTGCGACTACACAAACAAAACCCGACGATAGCGGGTTGAAGCAGTTGCTGAGTGATTTCAATCGCCCAGTGATTTCCCAGTCTGTTCCCAATCAGGAATCATTGATTTTTGACGGTGGTGAACAGCTTGATTTCTGATATATTTAGCTACACTGTCGATCGCATCATGGCTAACGGTAAATCCTCCCTAGCTGCCTTGTCATTTGAAAAATTCACCCGTTTAATCTGAGGGGTGTGCAAATGAAAAGAACTGCCCTTGACTTGCTTAATCATATCAGCTACCCCCAAAGCCGTCAGAAAACCTGTTAACAGGTGAATGTGATATTCTATACCGCCAACGGTAATCACCGTGCATCCCAATTTATGGCATTTTGCAATAATTGCTGTATAGATTACTTGCTGAATATTAGGAGTAATCAAAGACAATCTATCCCAAGTTGCTCAAACAAAATGGATATACAGCGTATCCCAGGTTTATGAAGCAGCTTTAGACACCGCGAGTGCCCCTTGTCCCTACGGGGATTGAGCGATAGGCGGGTGTACTTCATAAACCTGCAATCTGCTGTATTACTGCGCCAAATTGTCTCTCATTACTCTTAAACTGTGTGAAATCTGCCTTCAACCCGCTATCGTCGGGTTTTGTTTGTGTAGGCGCGGTTTCTAACCGCCCGGACTTATTTAAGTCGTATACTCCGCATTAATCTTCACGTAGTCGTAACTCAAATCGCATCCCCAAGCTTTCGCAAAACCGCTGCCATTCCCGACACTAATCTGAATTAAAACCGTATCAGCCTTCAAATATTCCCCCTCCGCAGCCGCTTTCATATAATTACTCGCAGCAGCGCGATCGAACTCCTTCGGTTGCCCGTTTTCCAGCATCAAAAAATCCCCTAATTGAATCCGCAAATTCTCTTGATCGAAAGGTACACCAGCGCGCCCAGCCGCCGCCGCAATTCTCCCCCAATTCGGATCGCGTCCGAAAATAGCAGCTTTCACCAAAGAAGAACCGACAATTGTTTTGGCAATTTTACTCGCAGAAATTTCATCCAGCGCGCCGCTAACTTGCACTTCGACCAAACAAGTTGCACCTTCGCCGTCACGGGCGATCGCCTTTGCCAAATGCACGCAAACTTCTGTCAGCATCGCCTCTAATTTTTCAGCATCCGCCCCCATTTCTGTAATTGCGGGCGTGCGGGATTGACCGTTTGCCAAAGCAATTAGCGAGTCGTTGGTACTGGTATCTCCGTCAACAGTAATTTGATTGAAACTTCTGTTAGCCGCCCGACTCACCATTTCTTGCCACAAATGCGACGACACTGCAGCATCGCAAGTTACAAATGCTAGCATTGTTGCCATATTCGGGTGAATCATTCCCGAACCTTTGCAAATGCCACCGATGCGCACGGGCCGATCGCCAAACATGGTTTCCAGGGCGATCGTTTTCGGTACTAAATCAGTCGTACAAATAGCCTTAGCAGCCGCATCGGAACCCGTGGCCGATGCTTCAGCAACTAATCGCGGAATCGCCGCCCTCAGCGGATCCATTTTAATCCGCTGTCCGATGACGCCAGTGGAGGCCAAAAGAATTGATTCTGGAGGAATATTCAGCTCTTTTCCCAACAAATTGGCACTTTCGAGGGCATCTGTCCAACCTTGCTCGCCAGTAGCAGCATTAGCTTGTCCCGCATTGCACAAAATTGCTTTCGCGCTAGATTTAGCTTGCAAACGCTGGCGGCAGTAGTCCACGCAAGCAGCCCGGACAGTGGATGTGGTGAAGACTCCCGCGGCGATCGCGTCCACCTCTGACAAAATTAAACTTAAATCCGGCAAGCCTGAAGGCTTCAAACCCGCTGTAATTCCCGATGCTCGATACCCTCTGGGTGCTGTAACTCCGCCGCCAATTTCTTTCCAGTCCGACATCATGACCTCCCTAGTAGCCTTCAATCTGCTGAAAGGGGATTATATCAAGTTTCTCGGCACAAACGTCTTTTATTGTTTGTGATGTATCGGTTTGAGGCTATCCAACTCTCGAACTCCTCTCAATACCACCAGTGCGATCGAGATATTACTAATTTCCAATTCCCAATTTCCAATTCCCCATGCCCAATTCCCCATAAAACTAATCGCGGCTTCCAATCTAGAGTTAGAACTCAAGAAGAAGTCGCGACGGTTTTGTCACTGACATTATTAATTTTTAGCTGGCAAACAACCAACTCGATTCAACTATCTCGCCGTTGAAAAAACGAGTTATTTGCGATCGATACTCGCTTGAGAACCAGCATCTAAACCAACTTCAGCAGCCGCACGGCTCAGCATGGATTCCTGACGGTTTTTGACGACGTGTTGGTGGCGCATCATCAGGTTGCGGGCTTGTTCTTGAGTTGACATAACTGGTTTCTCCAAATATAGGTAATAAATTCGTAGGCAATTGGGCAATTTGAGCTTGCCCTAGCTCATGGTGGCGTGGCTGCGATCGTAACTTGCTTGAAGGCTGGGCTGCGGTTTGCCTTGAATGTGACCCCAGTAGTGGGTATCTTCCATCCCGACTTCGGTGGCCGTGCGGTTGAGCATGGATTGCTGCCGGTTCTTCACCATGTGGTGGTGGCGCATCATCAGAGAGCGAGCTTGATTTTCGGTAGACATATGGAGTTCCTCGGTATTCTTTAGATTAATGTTGGGCTGGTTTTTTATTCCTTTCTCTAACTATAACAGACAATTCTGTATCTAAAGCTACCAAATAAAAATTGTCACAAAACTTTACAATTGGGTAATTGGGCGAGAATGTCGATCGAGGTTGCAGGGAGTGCGATCGGGCTGTGGCTGGTTGATTGGAACCCAACCTCAGAGGCTGTATGAAAAGTGGCAAAGGATACCAACTTAGGCTAATCGCCTGACCATAAACAGCCGTGAAACCCTTTGCCCCATCGGGTAGACCGAAAGAGAGAACCTGTTTGCTCGCTTCAGGTTCAGGAACACTTGCTGCTGTGACCACCACAGCACTAAGCCTAAAGTATCAACGACAGTGTGGCGTTTTCGGCCAGCAGGTGCATGAAGGCTTTGTCAAACCCGACCCTCTGATGAACCCTCGTTGCAGTCGCAATACTTTGACCAAAAATAATGGGACACAAGCCCCTTCTGAGCGTGGCCGGCTTTCTGTTAACTGTCTTAGTATATTGATGTAGAGGTTTTCCAGGTCAAATGTTTGTCAAGGAGTTTAAAGCGAAAGGGAAAACAACTCAATATTCAGCGATAGACGAGGCGATTAAAACTGCTCAATTTGTCCGCAACAAGTGTGTCCGTTTTTGGATGGATAACAAAGGTGTGGGGCACAAGGAGCTGTATCGCTATAACACATTGTTGAGAGCTGAGTTTCCTTTTGTTAACGCCTAAAACTCCCATGCTTGTCAAGCTTCGGTCAAACGAGCTTATTCATCAATTGCTCGGTTCTACGACAACTGCAAGAAGTCTATTCCCGGAAAGAAGAGTTTTCCAAAGTTCAAGAAAAACTGTCGCTCTGTCGAATACAAGAGAAGTGGTTGGAAGCTTTCGGAGACTCGCAAGCAGATAACCTTCACCGATAAAAAGGGAATCGGCAAGCTCAAACTAAAAGGTACATGGGACTTAAACTTCTACCAATTAGACCAGTTGACACTCCCCTGGCTGAAGCCGAGGGGATTCTTAATTCAGCGACTGACCTTAAAATGTTCTGTCCTTACGGCAATACTTAAACCTTTCAACCGTGGGGATACCACCAATTGACGAGCCTAATTCAGAAGCATCCCAGCGGGTCTATCTCCAAAAGCGTACTAGGATATTTCCCTAGAGTTTGGGTATGCCCTACCCTACTTAACAATTCCCAGTGAAAAAGTTTATTTGCTGGATTGAAACCTACATTTTCGGTTTCGACTGTTTATAGTGTTTTCGTCGCACTTTGTCCGCCAGTTTATGCCTAAAAGTGTGTCTCATGTCCTGTTTCACGATGGCAAGGGAGTTTAACCCTGACTGTTTCAGTTTACCATACTGTCCCGTTTTGTCCAAAGCTTTTTAAGGAAGTTTTTTGAATTAAAAAGATTGGATTTTGGGTTCATGACTGAGGTAAAGAGAACAGGCAGGATAAATCCTGCAACGCCCTTTCATCCCCGGACTGAAGTCACGGGGTTTTCAGGGTATTCCTTATAACCGTAGCGGTCAATCCTGCCTACACTTCCCAGCAATGCTCTAACTGCGGTGCAACAGTCAAAAAGTCTCTATCTATGAGAGCTCACGCCTGTGGGTGTGGATTCGTTCTAGACAGAGACTGGAATGCTGCTATCAACATCCTGAAATTAGCCTTGAGTACCGTGGGGCAAACGGGAACTTGGGTCAAAAACCCGAACGCTTCGGGAGATTCGACCTCTACTCTGGTTGGAGCAATCCAGTCGCAAGCAAGTTGAGTCTATGAACGAAGAATCCCATCGCCTTTAGGCATGGGAGTGTCAAACGAATGCTATTCGGCGACTTCCGCTTCCGCTTCAGCTTCAGGTGCATCTGGCACATCTTGCTTGATCGTCAAATAGCGAATCACTTCTTCGCTCAGACGCATCGCGCGCTCTAGGGTAAAAATTGCAGCGCCCGGAGCTGTATAGTTCATTTGAACGTATACTCCGTCCCGGTGCTTGCCGATTTCGTAAGCCAAACGGCGCTTGCCGCGGTGCTGAGTTTCGATGTTTTCAGCACCTTGATCGCGCAAAATAGTTTGATATTTAGCGATCGCCTGGTCTGTCATTTCCTCACCCAGATCAGGGCGCAGAATGTACATAGTTTCGTAAATAAACGGTTTCATGGCAATAATCCCCTTATGGACAACAAGGCTTCTCACGAAGCAAGGACTTATTATCATATCCCAACAATGAACAATCTCAAAACCAAAAAACCAAATTCCCCAAACAACACTCCCTCGCGGTGGAGGACTCTGTGGACGTACAGCCTCATGAGCGCGATCGCACTTTTAATGCTGTTTCCCCTGCTGTGGCTTCTGAGTACCTCCCTCAAATCCCCCACCGAAAACATCTTTCAATTTCCCCCGCAACTGTGGCCGCAACAGCCCACCCTCGAAAACTTCATCAAAGTTTGGCAAACCAACCCCTTCGCCCGCTACCTGTTCAACAGCACCCTGATTGCCGGCCTCACAGTTAGCATCAACGTTTTCTTTTGCGCCCTCGCCGCTTACCCCTTAGCCAGACTCAACTTTCGCGGCCGCGAAGCCATCTTAATCACAATCATTTCCACAATCATGATTCCCTTCCAAATAGTCATGATTCCCCTATACATATTGACAGTACAACTCGGACTAAAAAATAGTTATTTAGGCGTAATCTTTCCCGGACTAGCCTCAGCCTTCGGCATATTTTTATTACGACAAGCATTCCTAGCCGTTCCCAAAGAACTAGAAGAAGCCGCCCGCATCGACGGCTGTACAGAATTAGGCATTTGGTGGCACGTCATGATTCCCGCAATTAAGCCAGCTTTAGTCACTTTAGGAATTTTCGTATTTATCGGTTCTTGGAGCGACTTTCTGTGGCCGCTGCTAGTTTTAGACAGGCCGGAATATTACACTTTACCTTTAGGCGTAGCCAATTTAGCCGGGACATTTTCCTTAGATTGGCGTTTAGTTGCCGCGGGTTCCATTATTTCTATTGTTCCAGTTTTAGGACTCTTTTTGCTCTTGCAAAAATACATTGTGCCAACAGAAACCGCCGCCGGAGTCAAAGGATAGAATCAACGCAAAAAATCGGCGTTTATCCGCGTTCATCTGCGGTTAAAAATTAAAATCTTTTGAACTGACAACTCACAAATTTCATTTTTTATGTACGAACTGCCAGACATCCGCTGGATTATCGATCGCACTGCGGTCGTAGATACGATCGTAGCATTTGCCAATGCGATCGATGCCCAAGACTGGCAAAAATTGCGATCGCATCTAGCAGACGAAATAGATATCGACTATTCAGAATTTCGAGGTGAAACTCCCCGACGAGTAACCGCAGAAGAATACATAAAACAGCGGGTAGAAGGCCTTGCCGATTTGCGAACCCTGCACGTCAGCACAAATCAGGAGGTAACTATTAAAAGGGAGGCTGCCCAATGTAAGTCTGTGTACCGCATTTATCGACTTGACCCCGATCGCGAATCGGGACAGAATCCGCTGGATACAGGAGGTAACTATTTTCACTCCTTGATTCAAACAGACAGACATTGGCTAATCACAGGCATCAAGCAAACTGTGGTAATTGTCAGTGGCAATACTCAAGTGCATGGCGGTTTGCGGGACACATCGCCATAAAATCTAATCCACAACTGAAAAGCCCTCCTATTTTTCCTAACTCAAAATTTCCTCCTACCTGGGAGTAAAAACTGCGCTAGGATAAGCAATCCGCTTGTGATTGAACTGTTCCCAAACCCGCACAAAAATCTCCGCGATTAGAGACATATCCTCCCGAGTCAAACCCGAATCGAGCAACTGATTATCCTGCCAGCGAGCCCTCAAAATTCGATTAACCATATTCAAAGCCTCTTCATGAGTAGCATCCTTGAGCGATCGCAAAGCAGCCTCGCAAGAATCGGCCAGCATCAGAATCCCCGTTTCCCGCGACTGGGGAATCGGCCCGTCATAGCGAAAATCCTCCTCCCTCACTTGGCGACTTGGGATTGTTAACTTTGAATTATCAGCATCTGGCAAAGCAATCTTTAAATCTTCTGGTTCTTTTGCAGCAATTTGCTGCGCTTGGTGGTAGAAATAAGCAATCAACATTGTACCTTGGTGCTCGGGAATAAACGCCTGAATTGCCTTTGGCAATCGATGCTTCCGCGCCATCACCAACCCCTCGGTAACGTGCTTTTTAATAATGTCCGCGCTCGTCCAAGGGTTATTAATTTCATCGTGTTTGTTGGCGCCGCCCATTTGATTTTCACAAAATCCGAGCGGGTCGTGCATTTTTCCAATATCGTGGTATAGTGTGCCAGTTCTGACCAGCTCAACATTGCAGCCGAGCTCCCGGGCCGCAGCCTCCGCCAAACTAGCCACAAACAGCGTGTGCTGAAAAGTCCCCGGAGCCTCCGCAGCCAATTTCTTCAACAGCGGGCGGTTGGGATTGGCAAGTTCCGCCAGCCGGATCGGCGTAATCAAGTCAAAAACGTGTTCCAAATAAGGGCTGATGCCGATCGCCACAACGCTCCAAGCCAAACCGGCCAAACTTTGCGCGCCCACCGTACCGAGTACCACGTACCAAATCGCACCGGTAGCCGCGCTGGCAATCAGAGTCCCCACCAGATAAACAGTGCCCTGAGTCAAGCCGACACCCACGCCCAAAAGAGCCAATTCCTCGCGCGATCGCAGCCGCCCGGCCATAAAAGCGCCCAGCAATCCCCCCGCCCCGCTAGCCACCAAATGAATCAACTCCACATTTAAGCCAACGGGCAGCAGCGCCGACAGCAGCCCCACCACAGTCACTCCCACCGCCGAACCGTAGAAGCCGCCCGCTAAAATCCCGATCGCGGGCAAACTCGTCCAAGGTAAGCCCAAACTCACCAGCACCGGCGCGCTCAAAGTCAGCAGCAGCAATAGCAAATGATCTCTCCGGCGCAAGCGGTAGTGCCTTTCCACCAGCAGTACGATCGCAATTGCCCCCGCAACTAAACAAACAAAACCCGCCAGCCCGAGCCAATTCACCCCCCGCCGGCTCAAACCAAAATAGTCGAGCAACACGAAATCTTGCTGCGCGATTTCTTTTCCTTGTGCAACAATTATGTCGCCCTGCTCTACTGCGATCATCACCGGTTTGACGTTTTGCGCCGCTAATTCAGCTAGCTGTTTGGTTTCCTCGGGATCTCTGACCAGATTTGGGTGCAAAATCGCTGTTAAACCCTCAATCGCCAAAGCTTGGGACTCTAACGGAACTTCATCTGCCACTTGCAGCTTCACAGCTTCTTTCAAAATCTCTTTTGGCAAGCCCTGCGGGATACCTTGAGCCACCATCCTTTTTGCCACCCGACTCATACCCCTTTGGGTTTTCTGCCAAGCTGCATCCGACAAATCAAACAGCGAAGTATCGTAAATCTGTCCGAGTCCGGAAACCGACGGTTGTCCCAGCGCCTCCACAGCATTGAGATAGCGTCGGCGAGCCGAGGAAATAGTGTCTGTCAGGCTTTGAAAGTCTGCTGCCGGGACCTCACTGCTGTAAGCTTGCAGTTGAGCAACAGCATCCTGCTGAGACTTGTTGTCAGTCTGCGCAGCAATTGCGGGGGAATCCAAACTCAACCGCTCGTCCGTTGCACTGCGATCCCCCGCTTGCGCCAAAATCGATCGCCACTCCCACTCAGGACAGCCCCGCAAGTAAACCTGAGCCGCATTTGAGAGGACCGAGGGACTCGCAAACGGAAACGGGCTTACCGCCTCCCGCAGCTCGCTTCCCTGCTGCAAAAATTGTTGTAATTCTTGATAAATTTGTCGATCGACTGCAGGATCGAGCATTAATATCGCTACAGCCCCGATCCGCGCTGCTTTCCGCTGTTCTTCAGTAGTTTTGTAATCCGGGATGCTAGCACTAGCAGGAGCCTTAATCGTCTGAGGAGCTTTCGTCCCCACATCCAGTTTCGGCTGGTTGTAGAAGCGGTGGCCCAGAGTGCTGCTTAGGGAAACTACCGCTACGAGCGCCAACACAGGGGAACGAGCTTGATTTTTGAGGCTTGATTTTGAGTTTTTACTTGTAAATCTCGTAAAAGTCTCGGGCAGAACCCATTTCTGGCGCGACAAACGGCTCAGGAGAGATCCGCCAGCGCGTGAGGTATGTGCTTTGCTGCCGCCATTTTGCACTTTAGCAATGTGTTGGCGCAGTGAGCGCGCAGCGCCTAGCTGCTCAATCTGCCGCATCAATGAGGAGAGCGTATTCATTTGTGTTGAAGATATATCACTGTTATCCAGCAGCTTTGTCAGAAATTCTGACTCTGCATCTTGATTGAGTTTATCCGAACAACCGTGGCTGAATATTCAACCGTTACATAAGACCTACTCACAACTACTCATAACTAGACAAATCTACTCCTGAGTATTGTGAAACTTACTTCCTGCTTCATTCTGGCGGTGTCGGCACTAACCAGTCCACAGGCACGAGCCCCGTCTAACTGACGGTTTTTGACAAATTAATCGCTGCATTTAAATCACGGTCAATAACAAAACCGCAATGACCGCATTCAAACACTCGCTCAGAAAGTCCGAGTGTTTCTTTTTTGGTGGAGCCATTAGAGCAAGTTTTGCTGGATGGAAACCATCGGTCAACTACTACAAGTTTTGAGCCATATAACTTGCACTTGTAGGTCAATTGGCGTCGGAATTCAAAGAAACCCATATCAGCAATAGAGGCAGCCAGTTTATGATTAGCCATCATCCCGGACACATTGAGGTCTTCGATCACTACTGTGCCGTGGTTTTGGGCAAGCAATGTCGTTAACTTGTGCAACGTATTTTTGCGAATGTTAGCTATTTTTATTTGCAATCTCGCTATCTTAAGCTGTGCCTTTTTCCCATTGCGTGAGCCGATAGTTTTATGGCTATTTAGCCACTGCATTCTTGACAACTTGGCTGCGTACTTTTTGTAGGATTTTGCTCCGACAATCACTTCACCTGGTGAAAGAATAGCTAATGCTTTAATGCCGAGGTCAACTCCCACAAGACTTGTTTGGCATGACTCTTGCTGTCCTACGTCAAATCTGAAACTGATAAACCACCTGTCTGCTTGACGGGATATTGTACAAGACTTGGTTAATACTTGTAGCAACCTTTCGTAAGTCTTGAAAATGCCAATTACAGGAACTTGGATTTTGTTGTTACCCAAAATTTTGACTGTTCCTTCTAACGTGAAAGAGTCGCGCTGCCCTGTTTTCTTAAATCTCGGTACTCCCGCAGTCTTGTTAAAGCACCGCTTCCAAGCTTGGTGCAAAGCCCTTAATGCCTGTTGCGGTGTAGATTTACTGCACTCGTAATACCACGGATTTTCTGATTTCACCAGGGTTACTAACAGTTTGTGCTTGTCTATAGCTGTGGGAAAGTTAAGTTTTTCATCGGGATGGGATTTGTTATACTCAAGAATGTTTTTGGTTAGCCACAATCCCCAATTCCAAGCATGGCGTGCTACTCCACAGTGCTTGGCGAGCATAGTGCGCTGCCTGTTATTCAGTTTCAATTCTGTTTTGAAGCCTAACAGCATTGTTACCTCTTGATCGCTTTGAGTCACACTATATACTGATTCACATCTACTCATTTCATAAGAAATGAGTAGATGTGAATAGGATTTTGGTTACAGCTTCTCACCCCCCACGCTACTTTGCGTAAGTATCGCCAGGAGTTGGGTTTCCTGACTGTGGCCAACAACGTAAGCAGCTTCTTTGCTTCCCTTGTCCATCTTGAACTGAAATCGCGCGCTGCGGCCGAGAAACCCGGTTTCTCCCACGATTCTTCGTTTCCCAACCCCATATTCTCGTAGAAACCCGGTTTTTTGGGGCAAGCGCGTCCGATTTAATTTTTTACTTTTTAATCTTTAATTGTCGCTGTCCTTCGGCTTTCGTTTTTAACTTGTTAATTGCTAATTGCTAATTTCTGATTGCTAATTTATGGTTTCGCCTCCCTGTGAAAAGCTCAAAAATTTATATTTTACGAGGTCTAATGACATAAGGTGCAGCCACTGATCGGGCTAGCGCTGCGGAAGAAGGGCCCGCATCGGGTCTGTAAACTCCCGCCCAAACAGCAAACAGGTTATTTGCTAACTCTACAATTTTTGCATCGCTGCCCGTTCCCCAGAGCGAGGGTTCTCGGCCACAGACCAACGGCCCCGGTTCAAGGGTAGGCAAAGATACCTGTCGCCATTCTACAGGAATCGCAGCAGCGCCGTTGTAAGCTCCAGACAAAGCTCCCGTCAAAGCGCAAGTGAGTTGTCCGGCTATGCCACAGCGGGCAGCCCGCAGCACTGACAAGCGCAAGTCTTCTGGGGTGTTCAAGAAGCAGTAGAAAGCTAAGGCAATAGGAATGAAATTTCCTGGGTTGACAATTGACTCGGTTTGTAATTTTTTCTCGCCCTCGCCCTGTCTTTCTCGGGCTTCTGTGGCGCTTTTGCACAAATGAGTGGTGGCTGTTTCTAAATCGGCTCCCCGTTGTAGTAGTATTTGCACTTGCAGCAACAGCTCTGTTAAGGCATTATCTGTTTTCAGGTAAGCAATTGTTTGTTCAATTGCTGTCGCGGGGTCAAGTTTATCTTTGAGAGTTCTGGCGATCGCATATCCTACTGCTAAAATTGCTGTCTCCCATTCTGGCTTGTTTTCGCTGGGCCAAACCTCTATCGCCAGCATGATTTTTTCTCGCAGCTTGGCTTTATTTTCGTGAAAAAACATCGCGGATGGCAGCGCAGCAACGGCAGCTTCAGAAGGGTTAAGCAGGCTTTGAAACTCACTGCGAAGCGGATGATTGATTTCGGCATTGGCAAATGCTTCCCAAGTATCGCGCCAATCTTTTAAATCTAAACCCCTAGCCCGAATTAAACTTTGAGCGCACGCCACCGCAAGTCTGCCGCATTCGGATGATTGTTTGCCAGTTGGGATTTTGCTTTGAGGATAATTCAACGCCAATCTTGCCCCACCCTGTGTCAATTGTTGGTGTTTCGTCAGTTGTAAAATCGGCGGCAAGTCTCCTATTTGGGGGGGAATACCCACGAGTTGCCTCTGGTGTTGCAGACCTATAGAGTCTCCTAAAACTGCCCCCAGGATGGTTCCTTGAAACTTGCTCAACAGGGAATGCCGCATTTTAATTTAACTCAAGTTCTTACTAATTGATAATTGGTAATTGGTAATTTATAATTGGCAATTTATAATTCTTCCTGGTTTCCCTCTTTGCCTAACCCTTCTGATTAATTTGAATTAAACCCAAACATATAAGGGCTGGTTTTCCATCTAAAACCTGCCCTCCTCTGAACAATCAGTGAATTTTTAATTTTCAATCAGGTAAGTAACTAGAGCTTGCAGCCCCAGCCGGTAACTTTCTGATCCAAAACCGCTGATTTGCCCGATCGCCACCGCTGCGATAAACGAGTGATGCCGAAAAGCTTCCCGCCGGTAAATATTGCTCAGATGAACTTCTACCGCAGGGATATTCACAGCGGCGATCGCGTCTCTAATTGCCACACTCGTATGAGTATAAGCTCCAGCATTAATCAATAAGCCTTGGTGCTGCCCTAACATCGAGTGAATTGCATCCACCAAGACGCCTTCATGATTAGACTGCTGAATTGAGACTTTCACCTGGAGGGCTTGCGCTTCTCGTTCTAGCAATTTGTTGATATCATTTAAAGTCGCAGAACCATAAACCCCAGGTTCTCGCTGACCCAATAGATTCAGATTAGGGCCGTGAAGTACCAGGATATTTAACAATTTTTAAAATTCCAGCGCCACAAAAATTCTGAGAGTTTTGACTTGGGATTTAGAACCAATCTGCAACCTCAAACCTCAAACCTCACACCTCACACCTCAAACTTCCAATCCCGTACCGACTACCGGCGATTCCTCGGTTGGTTGACAGGAATAGGAATCGGTTCGAGTTCCGGTTGAGCTTCGGGATTCAGCAGTCCTTCTATCAGCTTGCGAACCCATTCTTTAATTTGTTCCAGCACCTTTTCAATGTCTTCCATTGAACGGATAGCTCCTTTTTTTATAGTCTAGATTGCTAAACCGACGGCTAAATCTCTGACAATAAGCAAGCACGACTTTGAAACCAAAGGTCAAACTTGCTTTCTCGCTTGCTGGTTATTTTGAGCAATGGAGACAGTCAGTATATTTGCCGATCAGTCCTATCTTATTATCATAACGAATCTTTACAGATAATCAAGAGGCAAGGGGAAAATTGCGGAACTATCTCGGAGTACAGAGTGTTAAATAAAGCTTAAGGTTACGGCTGACTGTTGACAATTGACAAAACGCTGGATATTTTCTACGCTTTTGCCAACAATAATTTACGCCGGAGCCGATCGAGGGCCGTACAGCTACTCAAATTCCGAATCCAATCGCGGCCTCGGGTCTGGCCAAAGCGGTATTCAAAACTTTCTGGGTCGCCGTGGGGGCCCGCTAAACCAACATAAACCAGTCCGACAGGCTTAGCGTCTGTGCCGCCTCCGGGCCCGGCGATGCCAGTAATGCTCAATCCCCAATTGGTATTGAGGCCTTGGCGCACTCCGGCAGCCATTTGTTTTGCCACTTGATGGCTGACTGCCCCAAATTCGGCTAAATCTTGGGGATTAACAGCTAATAATCCTTCCTTGACCCGATTGTCGTAAGAAATAATCCCGCCCAAAAAGTACCTCGAACTCCCGGCAACACCGGTCAGCATCGCTCCCAACCCGCCTCCGGTGCAGGATTCAGCCACGCTAAGAGTTTCGCCAGCCAACAGCAGCAATTTACCGACAGTCGAGGCGAGGGTATCGGTATCGGCACCGTAACAGTCCTTGCCAGCAATCTGCAGCAACTGTTGTTCGATCGGCTCAATCAAGTTTTTCGCAGCCACGGACGACTCCGCGCGGGCCGAAATCCGCAGTTTGACTTCGCCGTTATTGGCGTAGGGAGCCACAGTAGGATTAGTTAAATTGAGAAAACTATCTACTTTTTCTGCCAATGCCGACTCAGCAATCCCCCAAAATTTTAATGTGCGGCTGTAAATAGTTGCGCTGCACCAGCCGGCATTTTTCAGGTAAGGAACGGCAGTTTCTTGCCACATCAAGTGCATTTCCGCCGGTACGCCGGGAAATGTCATTACTGTCACGTTAGAAACCGGCTGCCAAATAATGCCCGGTGCAGAACCGGTGCGGTTCGGCAGAATGTCCGCACTTTCTGGAATTAAAGCTTGTTTGCGGTTGCTGGGACTCATGGTGCGTCCCCGCTGGGCAAATTTGTATTCGATATCTGCGATAATTTCCGGCTTTTCTATTAAGGGAACCCCAAAAAAATCGGCGATGGTTTCGACTGTGAGGTCGTCTGGTGTCGGCCCGAGCCCTCCGGTGAAGATTAAAAGCTGCGATCGGCTGACGGCTATTTCTAACACTTTTTTGATGCGTTCTGGATTGTCCCCCACCACTGTTTGATAGTAGTGAGGGATTCCCAAACTCGCTAATTCTTTCGCTAAAAACTGCGCATTGCTATTAAGAATATCGCCTAACAGCAATTCAGTGCCAACACAAATAATTTCAGCAACCATTCAATTTTAGATTTTAGATTTTAGATTTTGGATTTTAGATTGGGGAATTGGGGAATTGGGGAATTGGGAATTGGGAATTGGGCATGGGGCATTAGAAATTATTTTTCTTCCTTCTTCCTTCTTTCTTCTTCCTTCTTCCTTCTTCCTTCTTCCTTCTTCCTTCTTCCTTCACCTAGCGTGTCTCCAAAATTTCCAGCTAGCGTATCCCAGCAAACTTGTTGCACCCATAGCGTAAATTACGCCGCTCGGAAGCGAAAAAGCTAGGGCTAAACCTCCCACCCACAGTGTCAGCGAGTAAATAAATAAAACCGCAAATCGATGGGATAGTCCGGCTTGTAGAAGTCGGTGGTGGAGATGGCGCTTGTCAGCAATAAACGGTGACTTGCCGTTGCGAAGTCGATCGAGAATCACCGCCGACATATCTAAAATCGGTACAGCTAAAATTAAATATGGCAGCAACACAGAAGTAACAGCCGTAGTTTTAACTAACCCAATTACTCCCACTCCAGCGAGAGTAAACCCGATAAAATAAGCCCCGCCATCTCCCATAAAGATTTGAGCCGGATTGAAGTTGTAGCGCAGAAATCCCAAGGCCCCGCCAGCTAAGGCTGCTGCAATCAGGGCCGCCGCCGGTTGCTGCATCGACAGACTGACAATCAGCATCACAACTGCTGCAATCCCTGAAACTCCGGCAGCTAAACCGTCCAAACCGTCAATCCAGTTGATGGCGTTGGCCATGCCGACGAGCCAAATCACGGTAATTGGCAAGCTCAGCCAGCCAATATCTGTCATTCCTAGGGAGGGAACTGTGAGAAACTCAATTTGTACGCCTGCCATCCAAGCGATGCTGGATACGCCAACTTGCATGAGCAAGCGTTTTAAGGCCGAGAGCGAAAATAGGTCGTCTGCTAAACCGATGAGGAAGAATCCGATGCCGCCGAGGGTGACTCCCCAAATTTCGTATTCGTCTTTGGGATTTAGAACTTGTCCGCTAGCATCGATGAAGCCTCCTGAGAGCCAGACAAATAACAGGGCACTGAGGGTGCCGAGAAAGATGGACACTCCTCCCAAGCGCACCATCGGGCGCTTGTGGACTTTTCGCTCACCTGGCCGATCGACTCGCCCGCTTTTGAGACCAATTTTTTTGACTATTGGCGTACTCCAGAGGACGACGATCGCAGAAACCAGAAAAGCTAGTATGTGGTACAGATACTGGTGCGGCATCCGAAATCTATTTTAAATAGTGCGGGGCAATTAGGCTGTTAGGCAGAGTCTACTACATTTCAGATGGCTTATAACAAGGAAACATCTTGAAGAGTGACTGGGGGTTTGGGAGGCCCAGATTTGCCGGAGTGGCAGTTGCCGTGGCGCGAATGGTAAGGTTTTTAACTCATAACTCTCGAATTAACGGTTTGAAATATCGACTCTTTCGCGATCGAAAGAGTCGATATTTGGCTAGCGGGCGCAGTTGAGCGGTATTTTTCACAACCGACAAATACTGTTAGTCAAACCAGCCCCGCCAGACAAATATTTTTACTAAAAACCGTCCGGACGATCGATATTTTTGGTAAAAACCGCTTGTCAATATCGCTCCCGACAACTCTCAATCTTTGCTGCTCTTTTACCCTTTTACCCGTACACTTCCAACTACTAATTCCCCATTGCCGATCAGGAAAATTAAGCTAATGCCGGCACTTTCAAGTACAAGTGTGGATATAACGGGAAGCGATCGCACAGTGTCGCTACTCGTCGCAGGCATTCGGCTGCGACGCTTTCATCATCTGGATTTAACAGTCGATCGGCGATAATATTGCCAATCTCGGTAAATTCTGCTACTCCCATTCCCCTGGTGGTCATCGCCGGCGAACCGAGTCTCAAACCGCTGGTGACAAAGGGCGAGGCCGGATCGAAAGGCACGGTATTTTTATTAGCAGTAATATTTACACCGCTGACTAATTGGTCGGCTCGCTTGCCTGTCATGTTTACGGATCGCAAATCAACTAGCATTAAGTGATTGTCCGTGCCGCCGGAAACGAGTTTTAAACCCCGTTGCTGCAACTGTGCCGCTAAAGCGCGCGCATTTTCAATTACTTGACCCGAATAAGTTTTAAATTCAGGCTTTAATGCTTCGCCGAAAGCTACTGCTTTGCCCGCAATGACGTGTTCTAAGGGGCCACCTTGAGTGCCGGGGAAAACTGCTTTGTCGAACTTTTTGCCGAGTTCCGGGTCATTGGTCAAAATCAAGCCGCCACGGGGACCCCGCAGGGTTTTGTGAGTAGTGGTGGTGACTGCGTGACAGTGAGGGAGGGGGTTGGGGTGGTGTCCTGTGGCGACTAACCCGGCGATGTGGGCGATATCGGCGAGCAGGTAGGCTCCGATTTCGTCGGCGATCGCTCTAAACTTCTCAAAGTCGATAATTCGCGAATATGCTGAATAGCCACAAATTAGCAATTTCGGTCGGTTTTCTTTTGCCCGTGCCAAAATTTCGTCGTAGTCGAGCTGTTCTGTTTCTTGGCTGACGCCGTAGTGAAAAGCTTTGAACCATTTGCCGGATACGTTGACCGGCGAACCGTGGGTCAAGTGTCCGCCGTGGGACAAATCCATGCCCATAATTCCGTCTCCGGGTTCCAGCAAGCTCAAAAATACTGCAAAGTTGGCTTGAGCGCCGGAGTGGGGCTGGACGTTGGCGTGAGCGGCTCCAAATAGCTGTTTGGCGCGGTCGATCGCGATTTGCTCGATGCCGTCAATAAATTCGCAGCCGCCGTAGTACCGTTTTGCTGGCAGTCCTTCGGCGTATTTATTGGTCAGCACTGAGCCTTGAGCTGCCATTACCGCGCTTGAGGTAAAGTTTTCGCTGGCGATGAGTTCTAGATGGTCTCGCTGCCGCTGGAGTTCTTGCCCGATTAAATCGGCAATTAGCGGATCGGTTTTGGAAAGGAATTCTAAGTTAGTGTCCGTCACAATAATCAACCTCTTGACAAATTTGGGATTGGGAATTGGGGATGTTTTACCCTACTACGGATTTCGCACCATTGACATAAATATTACATTGTGTTCAGGTTAAGCCGTTTGTCCGCAACTCCTGACGTACAATGAAATTACTGGTATGAAACCTGCCGGAGGTATCAAATGTTAGTCATTCTAATGGAAAATCAGATGCTTGCCCCTCAGTGTGTTTGCCAAAGTTGTTTGCTGGCTGATCGCAGTGGTCAACCGCGCTGGAGCGGTGGAGAGCTTCGGTGCGGCCATCCAGTTGCTAAACCTACGGAAAATTTGCCCGATCGGTACGAGTGTCAAATGGGCTTCGTGATTGCCAATATTAAATAAGTAAAGCCTGCATCTGGTAGTTGAGGCTGCTTCCCCCTGAGTGAAAAGCAAGTTCCGGGCGAGTCGGAACACAAACTCTGCTGCTGCGTTATCCTGAGTTTAATGGAATTGATAGTTAATCGATCGACTCAGGAGACTTCTTTATGACTTGGCGCGGATCTACAACTGTTCCAGACCGGATTTTTGCTTCTTTGCCTTATTTGCTCCCGCTGATTGACGGGCTTGCCTTTGGCAGGTTTCTGTTTACACAGTTTCCTGTCCTGCAACTGTTGTTTATACCGCTAGCTCCCTTGATGCAAATTTATAGTTTGCCCTTTGCTAGCTTAATTATCTTCTTTGCCCTGTATTTAGGAGTAGTTAGAAACGAAAACATCAGTCACTTCATTCGTTTTAATGCGATGCAGGCGATTCTTTTAGACATTGTTTTGATGCTGTGCGGTCTGGTTTTGCCGATTTTTTCTAAAGGCTTACAGGTCGCATTTATTGCGGAAACTCTGTATAACATGGTGTTTTTGGGCGCTTTTGCTGCATTTGTCTATGCCGTCGTTCAGTCGCTTTTGGGACGCTATGCAGAGATTCCTCCGCTTTCGGATGCTGTTTATATGCAGGTTCGTTAGTCAATTGGCAGTTGGCAGTTGGCAGTTGACAGTTGGCAGTTGTTGGTGATAATTACCAATTACCAGTTACCAATTACTAATTACCAATAACTACTGTATTTTCAAGGCTGCCGATGCCTTCAATTTCAATGCGGACTCGATCGCCTATTTGTAGCGGCCCTACTCCTTGCGGCGTTCCAGTCAGTATCACATCGCCGGGAATTAGGGTCATTATTTGACTGATGTAGGAGACGAGAAAGTCTGGGGAAAATACCATGCGATCGATCTGGGATGACTGTACCGGTCGCTCGCTCTCATTGACAAAAGTCTGCAATTGTGCAGCAGGACTCAGTTCGCGGACAATCCAAGGCCCCAAGGGACAAAATGTATCGAACCCTTTGGCCCTGGCCCACTGGTTGTCCCGCTTTTGCAAATCTCTGGCTGTTACGTCGTTGGCGCAAGTATAGCCCCAAATTTTGCTGTGTGCTTGTTCGGGAGTGCAGTTGGTACAATGTTCGCCAATTACCAGGGCCAATTCTCCTTCGTAGTCTACCCTTTCCGACTGCTGCGGATAGCGAATCGCTCCACCTGCGGGGATGACAGCACTCGGAGGCTTGAAAAACAGCAGGGGCTCAGCAGGTACAGGGGTTCCCATCTCGGCGGCGTGATCGACATAATTTTTGCCTACAGCTACAATTTTTGAGGGAGAGCACGGGGCGAGAATTTGGTAAGTATCTGGTGAAAGTTCCAAATCAGTTGGTTGTCCTTGTAACCAGGGAGGTGCATCAAATACTTGAACGCTGTGGCTCAGTTGCAGTAAACCGTAATGGATGTGTCCTTGTGTTGTTTTAACTCGAACGTAGCGCTGGGCCATACTATTTTAGATTTTAGATTTTAGATTCTAGATTCTAGATTAAGAGGATATAGGCATAATTGCGGAAAATTAATTTGTTTATGCCCGTTTAAGATTTTCGCTGTGCAATTTTGCAACCGCTTTCTGTACAAATGCCGTGCAGCGGTAGATCCCAGGAGTCAACTGGTAGTTGGGCGACCAAGGCAAATTCAAAGATAATGCCGATCGCAATTTTTGATTCCCACTCAGCTAAACTGAACATTCTGTCGTAATAGCCGCCGCCGTAGCCCAAGCGATAGCCGCGAACATCGCAGCCTACTGCGGGTACGAGCATTAAATCTACTTCTGAGTGGTCTATTTTAGGAGCATCCGGTAGTGGTTCGAGTATGCCATAAGCTCCTGTATGTAAAGCATCTCCGGGCTGCCAGATGTGCCAGGATAGCTCTTTGCCGACACAGCGGGGAAATCCCCATTTTTTAGGCGTGGGAATGGCATTTGTGGGACAGGCATCTTGCCTGTCTCCAGAATTGAGCAGGCAAGATGCCTCCTCCACAGAAGATGTAAATAGGGGACTTAAATCTGGTTCTTGGCGGCAACTGAAGTAGGCGAGGATTGTTTTTGCTTGGGTGAATATGGGTGAGTTTTGCAGGCGGTTGCAGAGTCTCGCGCTTTTTTGTCTCCATTCTTGTGGTGATAGGGCTTTGCGAGTGTTGAGGAGCGATTTTCTTAATTCTGTTTTAGTTAATGAAGGTTCAGCAGTATTCATATTTGCGATCGAATCTCTCGTTTGACTTTCAGTCCGACAGGCGTTGAAAACCCCTGTCTCAGAGCGAAAGTCCTCTTAAAGAGGACTACAATTAATTGCCTTTTCATCACATTCTGTAGTCGGTTTTAACTCAGATATTGTACCATTCTCAATTACTTGTTTAGGAACAGGCAAGATGCCTGTTCCACAAGAGATAAATTTTATTGTGGAACAGGCATCTTGCCTGTTCTTGACAATGGTGCAAGATGTGAGTTTTAACCGACTTTAGCTTTGAGGCAGGGGTTTTCAACCCCTGCCGGACTGTCGGAAAGTATCAACAAACTGGATTTGATATTACATATTGTCTCACCACAGGACAAAGATTGAAGGCTCTACCGAACTTAGTATGTAAAAAAGTTAATAATTTTTATAAAAATTAACTATAAAATATAAAGATTAGGCGCTGGGAAAGCAATTATATATTGACTTACAGGTATTTTTGTGATTAAATAA
>Ga0247770_1000020_pt1 | contig 123196 bp, 137 predicted proteins | sample UWRJL136409B6_FD_179943 | JGI IMG/M metagenome (GOLD analysis project Ga0247770, IMG submission 179943) | Plant litter microbial communities from Arlington Agricultural Research Station in Wisconsin, United States - UWRJ-L136-409B-6 | ecosystem: Environmental > Terrestrial > Plant litter >...
AGACATCCGTTCAGTTCTTCTCTCCCTAGTTCACGGCAATCATGTCCGACCACGAGGAGGTTGGTGGAAACTCGGGGTATTCGACCCCGGTCCCCGAGCTTGATGATCATCGCAACCAGGCTGCTTCGGTTAGGCCTGACCGCTCGCGCAGGGGCACGTTTGACTCGCTATATGGCGCACGCCAGATGACCGCTGGGAGTGCTTATGCTGAACAGCATCTGTCCACGCGGGTTCGAGACTTTGAGGAGGCCGTGGAGGATGAGGATGGCCCAGATGCGGTTTCGCCAACCTTGAGACGCAACCGACGGCTCACCACGGGTTCAGCGGCCGATGCCCGCTCGATATCTCCACCCACCTCCGTCAAAGCCTTTGCTGAGGCTCGTCGTCGGGAACGGGAGCTATCTTTCTCGGAGCCAAAGACAGATCGCAAAGCAGAAGAGCATGAGCTCCACCGGACTACGTCGGCTCTCAGCCGCTACAGCTATCGCAGCAAGCAGCATACGATGGCAGACGACGCGGCCAGCCTTGCTACTAACAAATCGGCGGAGGAAGACGTTTGCTTTCCCTTGCAGGACGCCCCCAAAGACGGCAACCTCCACATCGACTTTGACTATCTTGAGAGCTTCATCAAGGCAGAAAACGAAGCCCGCCAGTCCGCTCGCCGTCCCTCTGCCATTCGGGTGTTCCCTGACCTGCGCCCGGATTCAGCCGAGTCGGAGTCTGTGCCTCAGCTGGTGACTGTTGATGGTGATATTTTGGATGCACCATTTGTTTTGGACATGCGACGAGAAAAGACCGACAACACTGACAACACCGAGGATGAAGAGAACGCCAAAACTGCGCACCCGCTGCCACAGCTGGTGGACCAAAGCCGGGTGAGCTTCTTTTCGTCAGCTTGGGAGTCAACGATCCATGCCGCGGACTTGGAAGGCCTTGTTCTTCCCGGAGAGGACATCCGAGGACTGTTTACGTTTCCAAAGGGCGAGACAGACGGTGTTTGGTGGCTCAACATGAACAAGCCTTCGGAAGAGGAGGTCCGCGCCGTGTGCAGGGCTTTCGGTATTCATCCATTGACGATTGAGGACATCACTACTCAAGAGTCACGGGAGAAAATCGAGCTCTTCCCATCTTACTACTTCGCTTGTTTCAGATCTTTCTATCTCGAAACAGACGAAGAGACAAACGAAAAGGAATACGTCCCATTCAACATCTACGTTGTTGTCTTCCGTGAGGGTACCTTGAGCTTCAGCTACGCCAATAACTCTCACGCTTCTCATGTGAGGAAGAGAATTACGATGCTAAAAGACTACGTTGCGCTTAGTAGCGACTGGATCTGCTACGCGTTGATGTAAGGTTCTTTCCTCCAGTATATCTGCTTGATTCGTGCTGACGAGTGCTTAGCGACGACATTGTCGACTCTTTTGCTCCTGTCATAACCAAGCTTGAGGGCGATACAGACCAGATCGAGGACGAAGTTTTCGTTGCGCGGACAGATGACATGGCCCAGTTCCTACGCAAGATCGGCCTGGCCCGCAAGAATGTCATGGCTTTGATGCGTCTCCTTGGAGGTAAAGCCGATGTCCTGAAGGGGTTCACGAAGAGATGCAACGGCAACTATAAAGTGACACCACGCATGGACATTGGCTTGTATCTGGGCGACATACAGGACCACGTCGTCACCATGATGACCAACCTCACCCATTTCGAGAAGATGCTCTCACGCGCTCACAGCAATTACCTGGCGCAAATATCTATCGACGGTATTGCCCAGGGAACAAGCACAAACAAGGTCTTGAGCAAGATTACACTATTGGCATCCATCATCGTGCCACTCAACGTCATCACGGGCCTTTTCGGGATGAACGTAATGGTTCCATGGAAAGACGGTCCCGACCTGAGTGCTTTTTTTGGGATATTGGGCTCGTTGATCGGGTTTTGCGTCATCTCCTTCTGTGTGGCTAGATGTTACCGCTGGGTGTAAATGGCTTCGCTTGGACGTTTATAGAGGAGGAAGTCTGCTTTGCTTTGGAGCGAGGAGCTATAGGAGGCAATCTGATTTTCTGCACCCTGGATAAGCGCATACTTCTTGATGAACTGTCAAAGAGTGTACTTCGTACTTTTGTCAACTTCTCTAGATATACCATATAGATGCCGACCTCGAGGGCACGATTCCTATTCTAATGAATGCTCGGAGCCGAAGGCCAAAGTCAGACACATGTATTGTATGAGGAAAGACACACGCCATACTTGTTCTTCAAAATACCAATACATAGAGATCCATAGCCTTTCCACAATTTCTTGGGTTAGTCAAGTTGGGGAACCAGATAGAACTGGCTTGTTAGGGAGGTTGTGGATCAGGAGCTCACCAAGCCAGGAGCTCCAAATGTGGAGCGTTTGATTGGTCACTGGCCGGACAAAATATTTCCTGAGCTGCCGCCTTGATGCAGACAAGTTGATCAAGCTCCCTCCAAAAGTCCAAAGCATCCACTCAAATACATCGAAAGCACTGCAACCCACTCTCACCACCGCTCGCTCCCGTCTAGACTCGACCATCGAACGAACGCCGAACGATTCGCAATGGACTCGACCCCCTCTTTCACAGATGCCGACCTGGCTCGCCTCAGCGAAAATGACAAGCAGGAGCTCAAGGACTTCATCGACAAGGAGAACAAGCGCACGAAGTTCCAAGCCCGTACGTACTCCCGGTAGAAAATATTTGCTGCATCATGTGGCCGGTAGGGAAGCAGGCGTGGTGCTAATTTCTTGCGCGCATTTCAGAAAGCCACAACTTGACCGACCTCTGCTGGAAGCGGTGTTTCGCTTCGTCGGCCATCAAGAGCGGCGCGCTCGACAAGAGCGAGGAGACCTGCCTGGCAAACTGTGTTGGGCGATTCTTGGATCTCAATATCGCGACATTGAAACATGTACAGGGCATGAGGCAGTGATTGGGGGACTACGAGGTGGATTTGGCTTCGCGCAACGGCGCTGCACTGCAGACGGGCTGTGGGATTGTACGGGATTGTAGGAATACGCAAAGGGTAGAGAGCATTTTCAGTAAAGGTTTACATACAGGGAGGGTCTACTAGATTCACCCCCCTTCCGCAGGAACCACAGCGCAGCGCTTACACAATGCGCGGACATCACAACATAAACTACGATTCCGGGCGAGGTATACGATGTGCATGCGAAAACAATACTTCTTGAGGGACAGGATGTTCAATTATATTTATTCCCGTGTCATGAGCCAGTATCCGAGGTATCAAGACGCCGATCGAAATGCAATCCATGTCCCTATACATGCCAGTTTTTTTATTCTCAACTCCTCCAATCGTTTAGACGAGACCCAGCTTGGTGGCGGCAATGTCGAGGGCATCGACATCGGCAGTAAGGCGAGCAAAGGCCTTCTTGGAGCCATCGGGGCTATGGTCATGTTAGCAACAAAGCACTTCAATCCCTCAGTTGCAGTCCAGCTTACCGGATAAGGGTGTTGATCTTGACGGTGTCAATGTCGTAAAGCTTCTTCAGGGCCTGCTTGATCTGGGCCTTGTTGGCCTTGACGTCGACGATGAAGACGAGGGTGTTCTGCTCCTCGATCTTCTTGAGGGCGCCCTCAGTGTTCAGGGGGTGGACGATGACCTTGTGCTCATCGAGGCGAGGAGCGTGGGGGATCGACTTGCGGGGGTACTTGGGAGCCCGCGACAGCTGGAGGGTCTTGGGGCGGTGGAAGGTCGTCGAGTATCTGACCTTGGTGGTCTTGTGGGAGTGGACCTGCAAGAAATAGCGACGTTAGAACTGGGCAGGCCGGCGTGGTGAGCAAAGCGCAACTTACACCCTTGAGGGCAGCCTGGGCGGCCTTCTTGGCCTGGGCACCCTTAGGGGCCTTAGAGGCACCGCCTGTCGAAGAGAATTCTTAGTAAAAGCATTCGCCTGAACAAGATGAGGGACAAAATCTTGTTCAAACTCGCAAAATCTGCTGCTGCTTTGATGCATCCCCAGGCCGACACAGGGACGACGAGGTTCGGCATTGAGCGAGAGTCGAGAACGATCTTGAAATGTCCATCGTGGGCATTTTATGTACCTTTCTTCTGATCCTTGGGTGCCATTGCTCCGATTTACTGTCGTCGTTAGTTGGTGGAGGATTGTTGGTCGTGATGTCGCAAGAGGAGGAGGAAAAGATCATGAATTATTTTTCGACTTGGAAAATGTGTGTGTTGTGGGGCTGTGGCTGGAACTAGACACCGCTTGTGGCTTGGTGGGGTATATGTGGGGCTCAGGAGCTGGCGAATTATTCTGCCGGCTTTATTTGGCGGCCAGTGATCTCATCACAGAACCTCATTATGCTTTCCAAAGGGCAGTTCCGATGACTTGAGTGGGTTTCAGCAACTGGTTCGGAGAGCCAGACTTGCATCATGGCCGCGAAGAAGAAAAAGCCGCAAAAGAGTCTGGCAGCAAGCCGACCGCCAACCTTACAGCGTGCAAAATCCATCTCAAGGACAGCAACGAAAGCTCTCATCAACAAACACCATCTTCTCGAGAAAAGAAAGCAACAGGCGGCTGCCAAGGGCGATGCAGTTGCAGAAGCCTCTATAACCGCCGAGATAGCTGCTCTCGGGGGTCTTGATCACTATCAGAAAGCAAGCCTTCAGGGCCAACGCGATGACCGAGGCGGCGACAGCTCCAGAGTGCTGATGGACTGGCTCGAACCGTGTCTCTCGGGGCGGAAAACGGTGTCTGGTGGGAACCCACTACGCATGTTGGAAGTTGGAGCTCTCAGCACACAAAATGCCTGCTCCAAGAGCGGGCATTTCAATATTGAAAGGATCGACTTGAACAGTCAGGAACAGGGAATCATTCAACAGGACTTTATGCAACGACCTCTGCCTCGAGATGGGTCTGAGCGATTCGACGTGCTCAGTCTCTCGCTGGTTCTCAACTTCGTGCCTAACGCCGAAGGGAGGGGGGAGATGCTTCGGCGGACAACACAGTTCCTTCATTCACCCGAGCAGTACCTCAGTACACCGTCCCTGGCGAGAAGTTTCCCGAGTCTCTTTCTCGTGTTGCCAGCGCCATGTGTGGCGAACTCGCGCTACCTAGATGAGGAAAGGCTGTCCACCATTATGACCTCGCTTGGTTATACAAAAGCGGCATCCAAGACGACACAACGGCTTGTCTACTATCTCTGGACAAAGGGTCCCGACTCTCCGAGCCACGGGGAGCGGTTTGGGAAGAAGGAGCTGAGACCCGGCTCTTTTAGGAACAACTTTGCAATCATTCTGAAGTGAACGACCGTCAAGTGGCCCGATCTGATCCGTCATCTAGAAACGACAGCGTTCCCGAGGATCGAGATTTACGGGACTACATCCGCGGGAGTCGAGGCCCGGTGTTCCCCGTTACAGAGAACAAATGGAGGGCGGGAGGGCGACACCTCGCTGACTTACTTCAGCCAGAGGAAGCAGATTCCGGGTCTTGGTTGAGTGGGCAATAGCAGACCATTCTCACCTTTCGAGAGCCTGTCCTTGCTATCGCCAGATATCTCCCTATCCGCATAGCGGTGTTGACAGTCTACTCACGGGCGGTTTTTGACAGCGCATTCACCTGTTAGTTAGCTTTAAGGTACTACAGGCTCGCGAGATGTTTGCTCCTATCATGTCAGGCAACTATTGCGAAGGAAGTCGAGGTCGATCTCATGGTCACTTCTTCTTGCCGACGCAAGCGCTCTTTGCGGCACTTGCGCCAGTGCGATACGGGATTTCGTCTCTGGCCCCCCATTATCTATCTCTATTGTGGAGCTGCAAATGCTCGGTAACATGGTTGGCGCTTTTGAATCTCGCGTATATCAAGCTTCTTGAGGACATTGATGCTGCCGATGAACGATGGGAATCAGGGGTTATCAGCTTCACAACTGCTACACGATTGGGAATGAGCCCGTCCTGTCTAATGCCATGTTTAGTGCTGCTCTAGAGTCTTAGATAGCTACACCGAAACCACCACGAAGTAACATCGCGGCTTCGAGACCTACTTGGTGCCCAGCGCAGCCGCTGATAATGGTAAAGTGTTTCACCGCCGGCGGCAGGCATCCTTCGCACGCAGGAAGGCATCGGGAGCTCACCAACAGGTCTGGAATCAAGCTTGTGATGTCGATACTGCCCTCATTTATCCAACGTGCTTGGCTCAGTGGGTGGGTGTAACGGTGTGTTGAGAAAACGGTATGATGAAGCCACAGGATAGGTTCTCAACAGGTAAACGGTGCTTCAACTTGTCGTCCTGTCGGCCTGAAATTCGGCACCAGGTCAGTTGGCTGGAAGCTGAGCATCCCCGATAGCGACATCGAGCAGGCTCTACCCAGAACCGGATGAGGCAGCAATCCCAGAGCGTCCGGCAGAAGGGGAGAGAACCGGGTGTCCTGGCTGGAGTCACTCTCGAGCCGGATGAAACAAAAGAACATGGGATGTATTCAGCAAGCTTACTCGACATTCTCAATATACTAGAATGCTTGTTACTAAATACCACCTATCTAATATCCGTGCCTGACAAACAAACACCCACGATCCTTGGAGTTCAAGTCGTTGACAAACAAACCAGGATGAGACGCCGTTGTAAATCATGTTGGACTCCGAAGTTGAAACATACACCAGAACGCATGGCTTTGGAAAGCGGCTTGGTTGTGAACTGAAAGGGGGAGCAACACTCAACTAGTCGCTACCTTCTGCCTCCGCAGTGCCCTCTATGCTGGTATTACCATCCTCCTCCTCCCCCTCTTCCTTCTTCTTCTTCCTTCCAGAAATCAATACTCGCCTCATGCCAATCCACTAGCACATAGCTCGCAGGACAATCACTCCCTTCCACCAACCACATCAGCACCAGGCCAGCTCCCATATGAACCAGGTGCCTCACGTCTACGGGCTCCAGGCCCGGCGAGCACCGACATCCCATCTACTCAGCCCACGGCATCGCCCCCATCCACTCTCCTTTACGGCATGCGTGTGAACAGTAAGAAGCCGAACTCCCGTGGACGCACCGCACTGGGTAGTAGTGCACACAACATTGTGCATCACGTCCCTTTTCCGCTGCATGCGCCATGGCTTGCTAACTAGGGGCTAGACATTTGCGCATCAATTCTGCGGGATCCCACTCCCCCCTCTAGTAACCGTCATCGAACCGCTTGGAACCTGAGGTCCAGGTTGGTGGGATGGCGCACGGATGCTTTTGTGTTATCAGGATTCAGCTAGCCAAAACTAGGGCCAAGTCAGGTCGGCAGCCCTTTTCTGGGGAAAAGGACGGACGCCGTGCCAGAAACAGGTCGGGAATCCCGAGAACGTTGAGCATTCAGCGCAGCGCACGGCAGACGCAATCTCCCGCGTTGGCCAGGGCTGATTCGCCCGACAATGGCGCGGCTTGGGCTTGTGATGTGGGTGGGATTGGCGGCGATCAGATGACAACAATTTGGGGGAAAACGCGGGGATGGTTCCTCGGGAGGCAAGGAGGTGCGACGGCAGCACTGCCGTCGCCAGCCACAACCCCGGATTTTGTGCTCTCAGGGGATGATGATTTGGAGCTAAGAGAGCCTTGGCGCTAATTTGGTCACGTAACAGAGCAGATACCGAATATCCGAGAGAGTTTCTTGTGATGCGACGACCATGAAGAGGGGCAAACGTGTGAAGCAGACTGTATGTCTAGACTCCGTCGTCCTGCCCCTGTTACTGATGGGCGTCCTTTCACGCCCGAATAAGCACGTGGTGGTCAGCGCCCTGTCGGAAATCCAGGGGGGCGGCTTCCTGCTTTCGGCCTCGACATCGGGAACCCACTGATAGTAGCAAGCGTGAAGGCACAATGACAGGGACCGGGAGACGACGATGGTGTTGAATCACAGACCCGACCACTCGGCGCAGGTGTCTGGGTGTTCCCTTGGACGCCATCATCACCGTCCAAGTCCTGTCAGGTGATGGTTGCCATGCCGATCTATTTGACAACTAGCCTCCGCCATCTCAGTGACGGTGGCTAGCATACGCTATGAGGCGGATTTGCTACCGCGATTGAGAAGTAGCTTCGGCTCCATATACTGTGTGCCGAACGCTACAAGCCTTCAAAGCTCTTGATGACCGTGTGCAGTTTCCGTGCATCATCTGACAAGGCAGCGTTACCAGGCCGCTCAACGATGATGCTTTGCATTCCGGCCTGCTTCGCTGCCTCGACCTCCTTGACGTTATCGCTCAGGAAGAGCCACTCTTCCGGGGGGTAGCCTGTGTGCTTGGAGGCTATTCTTTCGTAGCTGGACGCCTCTGTCTTGGGTCCCGCATTGACCGTGTCAAAGTAGTCCGCAATCATGGGTATCAAGTCGGCTGGCTCTGCATTGGTATGCGCAAACAGCAGTTTTTGCGCAGCCACCGACCCCGAGGAGTAGATGATGATGCGGACACCGTCTGCTGCCCACGAGGCGAACTTAGGGCCAACGTCCCGGAACAGAGGCGCTTTCAGCTGGCCAGTGCGGTAACCGCTCTCCCACAGATAGCCCTGAAGGCTCTTGAGGTACGAGATCTTCACGTCACGGCTCATGAGGTCCTGGACATGCTCCGTGAGGGCCGCCTTGGAAACAGCATGCTCGGGCGGAAAGGCAGCTCTGTACTGTGCAAAGTCTGAGGTATCCCATTGGGCACTCAGGGTGCCAGGAAGAGCTTGCAGAGCATACGGAAACTGGAACATCGAGTTAGCATCATGAGAGTTGTTGTCGAGATTTCATTTTCCAGGTAGACTCGGGGGATGCGGGAACAGTCAACGGGAAGGACAGCTATTCCCGCAACCTTGATGGCGCCCACAACCCGTCACACCACATCGGGAGTTGGCCCGGCGAGTGGGCAGAGCAACCATGAGTGGCCTAGAGCATGCATCAACAGCTCAACCGACAGCATGCATGTAGTTGAGTGGCGCGGATCAGCGTAGGAAGGAATGAAAGCTGTCTTACAAGAACATCTTTGACGAATGATATTGGGCAGACAGTGCCCTCTGGCAGGCAAACAGATAATTAGCCACCTCGCCCAGGCTAATGCAACTGAAACGGAAACAGAGGGGGGAGAGAGGAGGTCTGTACCAATGTCGAGCAGCACTACTCTGGGCGTTGCTGTCATTGTCTTGTCCCGGTCGCGATGCTCCACCACGACTGAAGACTCTGCACAGAAGGGAAACTAAAAGGGGGAGTTGGCGATGGCCGGGGTTCTCGGCCCAGTCCGCGACGGGATCTTTCCTTTTTTCTCCTTCTTCCTGGGGTAGATGCCGAACCGAGAAGCAGCTGGCTGCGAACCACCAGGCGGTCAACAGTTCGTCGGTGTATGGGCCGAGATAATAGTCGCTCGGTTAAGCACGAAAGAGTTTTCTTAGGGCCCTCCGCTGCTGCTGTGCTGCTTACGAGGTGAAAATTTTCGCCGTCACAGATCTCGATTCGACAACGGCAGTGTTGCTGATTGAATACGGCCTCACTTTCGAGTTCTGGGGTTGGGGTTGGATGGAGCCTGCAGGACCTTGAGATTTGTGAAAGGCGGTCTGGACGGCACCATTCCCGAAAGGGAAGCAACTTCTCGATTTCATCCACACCATCGCGACGCACCTGCAGCAAAGTGCAGCGGGGCGCTTGTGAGCATTGTCAACAGTGGACTCTGTGGAGAGCATCAACCAAGGCGACACTTGTCGCCAGGAGGTAATGCAGGACAGGACAGGCCCCCAGTTACCAGTTCCATTTTTTCTCGGAGCTGCTGCCCGTCTGCCGTGGCCGACAAGGCCTTCCTCCTGACCCCACCAACGGTCACTCGACTCCAACAACGCGAAGCACGCCGAAGATTCGCGATTGGCCCCGTCTCCAGCCCTCCGGATAACTCCCAGCCAGGCCAACAACAAGCCCGGCCACCCAGGAGCGCAGCGGCAAATTTGGTTTCCTTCATGCGGGCAACCATGAAGAACGAGGGGTTCCTCTGCGAAGCTCACCGACTGGACAATTCAACGGGGAAAACACCAAGGCGGCACCGCTGTGATTGGTACGAAGGCTCGGGTCGAAAGAAAGGGTCCTTCTTCTCCGTGCAAAAAACACATTATCGGAATCCTTACACAGCTCTGTGCCGGCCCAGCAAGGCCTGGGCTTACCACATTACAGGCCTTGACTGCATCGTGAAAAGTCTTTCCAGAATGCAGGAAAGCCTGTCCAGAATGTACCAGGAAAGCCTTCCAGCATCCCGAAATGCCTATTCAAAAACAGGTAGGCCTTTTCAGCATCGGAGATGGCCTGTCATGACCAAAACCGCGGGCGGTCTTAACACCAAGAAGGCGTATTTCGCACTGGCTGAGGGGACCCTTTTTTTTTGGGCCCAAGCTTTCGTACCAAGTAAACAGTCCAGTGCCGCGGCGATGGTAATAATCCCCTTTTGCTGTCCTCGTAGCCTGTGAGCGGCACCGTGGCCGGCGGTCCAAAAGCCCCGCGAATTTGTTTACTGTCATATTTCCTGTCTCTCGGGTGATCGAGTGAAATATACAGCTATTGACATCACTTGCGACATATCGGGGTATATGAGGCGGAAGATATACCATGCCGCAGGCTTGAGGTGAAGGAAACAGCCAAATATGGGTTGGCATTGAATCGCCACAACGTCCCATCCCCAACCACGCATCCTTGCCTCTTCATGCGTTGCTGGGGATCTGCTTCTCACTCACAACACGGCTGAGATCTGTCGGTGTTCCCACTGAAGGGCATCACACCCATAATTTGCCGGGTCCGAGGGACGAGGTCGTCATGCGCTCGATCGTCGAGACCGACCTGGTACAGCGCAGTAAACAATTGCAAAACACTCTCAAAATTTAGCGAACACCCATCCCTCAGACCCTGCATTGGTGGTCAAGGCACTGGCGAACAAAGAAGATGCCTCCCTACAATCGGTCGACGATGGAAGACCTGCCGAGATGCATTTGCACCCACATTTCCTGTCTGAACAATCGTCAATCGCTGCTAGTTTCCCTCGGTTATAGTAGCGCCAGGAATCTCCTGCAGCTCGATTAAGGAGGTGGGTTGGAGGAGAGGGAGAGCGAGCGCCGACGCGGATCGCCAAATTTCTTGGACCTGATCCGACCTATCATGCACGCAATCTATGGCGACTGACCGCCTCTAGTGGGCGATAATGGTGAACTGCCAGAGACTGCAACCAAGCTTACAGGTCCGGATATTAACATGCACTGTATCTGATGGTACACTTCATGCTCGACCCATCTGTGTAGGGCGGAGGGCCAATGAGGCCGGGCGATGATTTTGTTTCGAGCTTCTGGGTGGGTGGCAATCATCGCGATTGGTAGGTCGGCTTCGCAGCAGCGATGCGCCGGGCCAGCTGGCCAGCATTCGACGGCTTCCTATCGCCAACGAACGAGAACTTGGTTTCAAAATCCTTCAGCCAAACGACCTTCGCGTGCGCATTTCCAGGCAACAAAGTAGCCGAGGCAGCGGCACAGCACTTCGGCCTCAGGCCAAAACTTCTCAAAGAGGTGTTTCACACCAACGAGCCGATAACGGCCGATCACTGACTGCGCAATGAATGCATGGATGGAATATGATCATCTGGATGAAAGAGGCTCGAAAGAGAGGCGAGGAATGGCATCATCCTCTCCGGGTTATCCCGTCTTAAAACGGCCTCAGGCTTTGTTTCAAAGCCGTCCTCGGCAGTTTATCGTTGCCCCAAAGGTCTCACGAATATGACATGACCAGTTGTCCCAGGTCTCGCCATGAAGTCACACAGTGGCCTTTTAGCGGGATTGCGTGCTCGCGCCATTCGATCATGACGAAGAGCGATGGAATGAAGCGACGGGTTTGGGCACGCCCATATAGTTCTCTGTTTGAAACGCGCTTTGGGCTGGTGCCCACAAGCGATGGGCTCCAATGTTGGCTCCTACGTAATCCATCCCCTAGGCGGGCATTCCCATGGTGATCGTCACACAGTCGACAATGCTTGAGGGAACCGTCGAGCAGTGCCCCTCCGCAGCCAATAACAGCGACTCAGCAGCCGTTCTCGAACCCATCGCAATACGGGCGCAGATCCGTCGCTCAAAACGGTAGACTAGGAGGACACACCAGACGCTCGCACGAGCTCTCACAAAACGGAAAGCCGGACGTCTCGCAAGTTATCAATTGAAAGCCAATCCCAAATCCTTTGTCGCGGCCCTGGGAACCCAACATCTGCGCCCACCAAGGACACGAGCTCGAAGACGGTCCGCGACGACAAAGCCCTCCTTTGGTCCGCGAGACAGACCGGTCGCCATCATGGCAGCTCTTGGGACTCGAGAAACCCGGGGAGAATCCGATTGCCATTTCAGCGGTCAGCCCAGCAACTAACTAACTGTGTTGAGGTATGCCGTCTGAGCGAATGGGGAACCAGAATGCAGCCAGACAGGAGTGCATGTCAACCAGGCCAATAATGGCGGCCAGACATCATGGTTGCTCCCAACCATCCGAGGGACGCCAGGTGAAACCAGACGACGCTGGAGCTGGAAAACAGGGACCTTTGCTGAGACCCACCGTCGCCGTCTTCTGTGTGCTCATCATGAGAGCAGGTTCCTGGTGTTGGAATTCGGGGTCGTGTTCCATCATTTCGAGAAGCAGCCAATTCCCAGTCACGAGGTTCATGCACCGCTGTCTTCTCCGTCGAACACGCAAGCGTGTCCACCACAAGGTAGTGTAGGCCACTGCGCACTCTGTCCACAGGCGCCCATCGAAGCCCGTCGACGCGCTCGCAATTGTCCTCGTGGAGCTGTCAGAGCTGGACTCGGTGGGGCGCCGAGCAGACGTGGCTTCACGAGCGGCAGGGAGATGACGCTAAGGACCACGCTAGTGAAAGGTACCTCCGTACCGCACGCTGCGCAAAGGGAGCGGTGTACTGCCCGTACCATCCATTTCCCATCTTGACTGTGGGGGCAGCGCAGCAAGGTAGACAGTGCAGGGAGAGTCGGGACGCACGTTGTGTCTGTAGCGGCGGCCACTCGTCTCGCCCAGTGCTCGCCCTCGATGATTGACGTGGACGGTCAGGTTGTCCCCGGCCAGCCCATTCCCCATCCAGACATGGTGCTCGTTCAGCCCGCTTTGACGAGAGCCAGGCAGGCAGGTCCCTCATTCTGTCGCCTTCCATTTCTTCCTCCTTCCACCTCAACCTGACCTCTTTCCATCCTCCACCCTCCTCCGTCTCTATCCCACCGCCTTTCTCTGCCATCCGCTCACCGTCGTATAATTCTGCTCGCCGTCGCCGTCGCCCGTCTTCAAGCTCCTCCCTCGTCTGCTTGGTCTTTTTGATTAAAGGCCCCCTCACGAAAGCGACAACCTCAGCGTTGCGGAATTGATTGATCTCAAGCTCCTGGATCCACGCCGCCCGATAGTCCCGCTCACCCTTATCTGTCTCATATCCCGCCTACACATCCCAAGACGTGCGGCATCGAGACAACAACCGGACTACTCCTCAAGCTCCTAGCATTGAAACAAATCGACACCTCTTTCACAACTCGACGTTCCAACTTTTAGCATCGCTCGCCTGATTGACAATCAGAAAACCATACTCGAGCGTTGCTACTGCCCCGATTCTCGCCGTGTTGCCACCTCCGATCGGACTCCACCAGCTCGTGTGTCACACCTCAGTCTGTTGAACAAGGGGGGTTGAAGAGTCATCTCTTCTCCCGCCTGTTCCATCAAGACACCTCTACTCCCGCATGTTTTCAACGACGATCCGCCAGGTGTTCCAATAGCTGCAGCCGTTCACGCTTTGCTGTCTGCCACCTGGTCTCGCTCGTTCCTCCCTCCCTCGGCCGCCACCGCCTCCTCCCGGTGTCCCTCTCGGTGATTATTGCAACCTCTCGAAGCTCAACCTCCCGGCGACGTACTTGCATTGATCGGTCTCTGGTCGACTCCGGAAACCTCGGTCAATACGGTTAACTCCCGGCCCGGACACTCTGGCAGCTCGCTCACGGCCTGCCCTTCAACGACAACAAACACGATAACACTCCATTCTTTTTTCGATATCGCCCAGATGTCATAACGACGTTTCCTTACTACTCCAGGACCGCCCGCGGACCCCTTCTTGACGACCTACCGAATCACATTTTCTTTGTCCGAGTATCCCGGAATACCCACCCCATGAGCATCAGACAGTGAACGATTTGGAGTTACTTTTGTGTTTTTCTTTACCATTCTCGGTTGTGTACATCCTTACCTCTCTTCTTTCCGACTCACGCCATTCTCGATCTCTCCACTTCTGCATCCTCCACTTGCGTCGCTGTACAAAGTCGAAAAGTTGTCTCGATAAGACTGAACCTTGATCGATATAGACGGGTTTTGGGGACGGGGGAAAACAAAACAAAAACTCGGCCAGACCTGTACCATCAACGACGCCATATAGCCGGTCATATTCCTAATAGCTCGCCCTTCCTTCGCAATGGACTGCCTACGCAACAACTTTCTTGAGGGCGCCCTCCTTGGTGGCCGGTATCAGACAGTCGCCCCCCTCAACCATGGCTCATTCGGCATGGTCTTCATGGCTAGGGACGTCCGGACTAATCAATCTGTCGCTATCAAGTGCTTGACCAAGAGGACAGCTGCCAACGACGCTGGCTTCGAGTTTGCGATAGATGAGAAGTCCGAGGAGCTGGTCCTTCACAGACGCCTGGGTTCGCACCCGAACATCGTCAATCTCATTGAGTCGTTCGAGACTGACGCGCATGTGTATCTGGTTCTCGAGTTTTGTCCACGGGGCGATCTGTACGAGGCGATCCGGATTGGCCATGGTCCCTTGGAGACCGAGCACGTGAGGCGCTTCATGCTGGAACTTGTTGATGCCGTTGCCTACATTCACGCCAAAGGTGTCTACCATCGTGACATCAAGCCCGAGAACATCTTCCTCACCGAATCCGGCTCCGTCAAGCTTGGCGACTTTGGGCTTGCCACGACCGATAGGTGGACGTTCGAAACCACGGTCGGCAGCGACCGCTACATGTCGCCAGAGCAATACGATTCTGCTGGTGCCGGATACTCGCCCGCCCAGGCTGACGTTTGGGCCATTGGTGTCTGCTTGCTGAACATTCTGTTTTCTCGAAATCCTTTCACCACCCCGACCGAAGACGATCCCCTCTTCCTGGATTTCTCGCGCGACAAGCAATCCTTGTTCGATGTATTCCCGTCCATGTCGCAAGACACATACGAAGTCATTGTACAATGCATGAACTTGGATCCGAGCAAGCGATCCCTGATCGGCGCCCGCGACGCTCTCCGGCGTGTTGTCAGCTTCACCACTCTTGATGAGGCATTGGATGACTTCTGCTCTAACAGCGAGCCTGTGGTTGCGAGCGCTAACCGCGAACCCCTCCGGACTCCATCGGTTCAGAGTCCGCAGTTTGATACTGGAGTCTTTCCCTGGGCCAGAGCTCTTGAGGCGAGCCCCCACAAGCCTATTCGTCAACTTAGTGCCATTCGCGACGACGAGAGCTACACCGAAGATCTTTTCTCAAAATCGGGTACGACAACGGACTGGCTGTCAGGCAGCGCTCAGACGCCCTCGATCTCGTCCATGCTTGACTCGAGTCTAGGAGCCTCAATGCAGTCCCTCAACATGCCAACAAGCTTTCGACCAAAGATGCCTACCAAGGCTCTGAGGATCTCCCCCATGGCTGGTTCGTTACCTATCAATATGTCCAAGACCGGGAACCGGTCTGCCATGTCATTGGTCTTCGGCCGCAAGGACGCTGTCTCGAAGAGCTGGAGTGACCTTTGGGATGAGGAGATCGAGGAAGAAGAGCAAACTCGCCAAATGCAGGCTCTGAAGGAGATGAACTCTAGGACCTGGAGCCATGAGAGCAAGACGGCAACTGCACCTGTTGACGATGACAATACCCCTCGTCTCGGCTTGTCCCCTGCAACCAAAACTACAAGCATTCACGCCGATCATGACATTCCTTCGATTGACATGGCCCTCGGTGCAAACATCGATGACGAGGATCTCACGGTTGACGGCTTCTTCTTCCATGAGCTTTCTACCGCCAAAGAGCAACCTAAGCACCTCGAGTCGCCTGAGTCGAAGCGAAGTGATGTTGACAAGTGGTCAGTTTTGGGCGAGCGCCGTCGAGCGTATACTGGCAATTCCTCTGACGCACCTGAGACTACATCACGCTCTGGGCGCGGCAATGTTGGGTCCGGTTCATTGGGCAGCGGACATGGCGTTTTTGACTTTTACGGGAACTCTCACCACAACTCTTATCTCCTTTCTGGGCACAGCCCCTCTCCACAACATATATCGACGGTCAAGATTCAGCAAGTGAATAAGGACCGAGCCAAGGAGTGCCCTCGTCACAGGGTACGCGATCGAGATTGGAATTTCGACTGGCGCAAGGAGAAGCGTCATGCCTTCGGCGATCTCGAGTGGGTTGGTGGCTGGCAAGATTCCCACTCGTAGGCGACTTGGGTTTCTTGAGTGTCAGTCACCACTTGTAGTTGGGCTACCGTCATCCATCACTGTTGATCAAACATCCTCATTTTTTTTCGCTTTCTCAGAGGATATTGCTGACCCTCGTCGGTTTCGTTTTTAATTTTTGTTTCTTTTCATCATACCACCCCCGCTGTTTGTGCAGGGGTTATCAATTCATACTACAAGACGTTGACAAGTTCATCTGTCGGTTTACATAGCATAGCATTGGGGTTTTCTTGTATAGAAGAACGAAACGAAATATGGCAAAGATGGAGGCGTGGCGAAGGACGAGGAAAACTGGAAATTGGGATTGGATTGGACTTTGTAACACAACCACGGGGTCAGCAACCCTTATTACGATCACAGTGGACTTGGGATGATGGTGCGAGCTCAGCTCGCTTTCTGTGTATTAGATATTCTCCCCGAATTATTCTAGCAATACCAGAGGTTACCCACTCGAATTATATTTCCAAACTGCTGCCGTGATTGTTTACGTCGACGGAAAGCTACTCAGACACTTGAATTCGGTAGGCCAAAGCAACGACCTTCTAGGTTGGTTTGTGTGTGGCAATATAAGTAAGCCGGGATCGGTGTCAACTGTCAGATAACGAAAACCCCCAGTAGCCTAGCGCCCAGCGCCCTCGGGCAGTCTAAGACACATGGTAAGTCCACTGACAATCCAAACACAAACACTCGAGAGATGGGAGATGTGCAACATACACGAGATGTAACGCTGTCAGCACAAGTTTCATCAACCGACGTCCTGTCGATCGCGGTTGGCCAGAAACGTTAGTCACCCAACAGGAGCAAACAATAATAAGTACCCATATCCCGTGACTGATCCGCTGCTTGTGTGGTGCGGGCGGCGCCTAGGTCCACTTGCGGGTTGCCACATGGACAGACATGCATTCTCTATACATATGGCAACTCCACGCCGTACTGGATGGCAAGTCCGCGACAGGTTCTGGGGGCGGAGCGCATGATAAAAAGGACAAGAAACCCAATTGGCAAGGGAATAGCATCAATGTTCTGTTTATGTATATGTGGAACCTAAGCAATGCTGACGATACAGTGCGTCTGCCACCCGTAGGAAACCATGCCAATGCGTTCGCCAAACCAAAGCCCAGTGACCGACGAACCAGCAGAACAGGGCCACAATAGTACGGATACAGACGTACAACGATAAAAAAGGACGCAGGACGCAGTCACCCTATTCTCATCCAGAAGGGCAATCATACGGTCAGTGGGGGACCCCGCCACGTTTGTGCGGTAAAGAAAATGCAGTAGCTCTCTCAAGATTGCCCAGGGGTTCGGTCGCCTCTCAGCCCTGTAGATTATTAGAAGGGCCGGCCGGCTGGCATTTCCAGCCAAGTATGCCCCTTATTCGTGAAGTGGCTCTGCTCCAATCAGGCTCTTGGGTAGAAACGCCCAAATTGTTCCAGTGACGGAAAGGCATGTTGAGAGAATCATGATCGACGTCGCGATAAGTTTTTCCCTTGGCGGGATCTCGTCTTGGAAGAGCTTGAGGTAGAATGCGATCGGTAGTCTAAGTCGGGATATACTGTCAGCAAAAAACGGTCGATGTTGGAAAAGCAAGGAGCAGGGAAACACATACGTGACACAGATAGTAAAGCATAACGCGCTTCCCATAAACGCCATAATACTATCAAATGCCGGGAAGATGATCGAGATAATCAAGAACACAACAACAATCAGAATGCGAATCGCAATCTTCATGATGCCGCGGAAGTACATTGAGCGACCAACAAGTCCGGAGCTGTCCGAGACGGTTTGCTGGTGTAGCCCTAAGATAACCTCAATGGTGGATACGATTGGACGTGCATTCAGGGGAATCTTGGTCAACGGAATGATTGCAACAAACATGGCTGTGAGAAGTTAGCCATCATACCCTGAACCTAAACGAGGGACAACTCACTCATCAGAAGCGTTAGAACGCGGGGGTAGCTAGCTTCCATCAAGATATTGGATGTGATCTCGTCGCGAACGCCATCACCGAACATGAGGAGTCCGCCAACTGCAGTAACTGCATCTAGGACATACTAGGCGTGGTTGTGAGATTCGACTTGTCATGGGTACGGGATACGAGTGGAACTTACTGTAAAGGAGAATGAAATTTTCAGTGCTTGGCTGTATCGGTACGGGTGTCTCATGTCTCGGTAGATCTAGACTCCAGTAAGCAAAGGAAGATCAGAAGCGCCATCTTGGAAGACTTACGTTCGGAAACACGCCGTGTCCGCCCCTGAAGGTTTGTCAGTACGTGTTGATATCAGCGACGCAGGGTTGCAACTAACCAAGGCGACATCAGCAAACCGAAGGACAATGGCAGCGTAAGCCAGTTCTGAGGGAACAGATATGTCGCGGCTGGCTCGAGAAGAGATCCCGGCGAATTTGGCTTGATGAAGCCATCAAGCAACAGGATGAGGACAACTACAATTTCCATAGGTTAGATTCAAGCCCCCAAGCATAAGGTCTACTTATATAACTTACTACCAAGGCATGAGAAAATGCCAATGATGCTGGTGAAGCTTAGCAGCCGCAGCGGGAGAAAGTTCAGGGGTATCAAAATTAGCGAGCAAAATATCTTCCAGCCCGTGAGCGACAGGAGGCCGGGGAAAAGGAGATGTAGAGAATCGGCAAACAGGACGATGAGGGCGACGCAAGCAGCGAGCAATTCGAGCGTGAAAAGGATGCTGGTGGCGATTCGAGCATTTCGGCCATATGAGATGAAGGCAAGATCGGAAAAGGTGATCAAGCTCGGGTCCAAGTCCATGCACTTCGCCAACAGCTTTGCTGTATATGCTGTCAAAGCTGCGAAGACGAAGAGGGCAACCATGCCGCATAACCAGCCCGCATATCTAATCCCCATAGGCAAACTCAAGAGACCGACTCCAATCAACACGCTACAGGCGAGAGAGTCAGCATTGGCTCAGCCGGCACAATGGGGGAGGACAGGAACATACTTGATAGAATTAAACACGGTCTGGGGCAGAGTCGACTGTCCCTCGACCGCAAGGACAATCTTACCATCCTGCTCGACTTCCTTGACCAGAATGGGCACAATCTCGCCGTCAGGAACGTTGCCTCCAACTTCTTGCTGCTGCTGCCAATGGGCGGCAGCCTGTGCCATTGACACCCGGCTCACGTTGGATCGTACAGTCCCATAGTCGGCCATAGTCCCATAACTCCCGATTATCTCGGGGGTAGCCAGGTGCGGCGGGACCGCAAATATTGACCCACTTGTCGTGGCGGCGCTGCCAACCCGGAACAGCTGCGATAGGTCATTGTCGAAGGCCTTTTGCTCGCGCTCCCGGAAGTCGCCCGGCTGCAGGTTGGCGGCGTGGCTAGACTCAGGCACTGGGCTTTCTTCCGGAGCAAGTCCCTCGCTGGGCGACGGGGCTTCGAAGTGCTGCCGTAGCAGAGATGACCGCACGGTAGAATGATCCGGTGCCTCAACATCGATCCTCCTAGCCGGAAGGCCCTCGGCAGGCAAGCCCAGCGGAGCTTGATCGGGGGCATAAACAAAGGAGGGGCGTTGCGGGATGACCTCAGCAAACCCAGCAGCACGCTGCCAACTTCGCGTGAAGGACCGGATACTGTTGACGCCGCCAATGTCGGTCAAGCCGGCGAGGCGGTTCGTGACGGAGGACCTGTAGGACGGCAATCAGCTACATAGCTCTTCCCCCAATACAACTAACTTTTCGCGCCCAGATCGCATAGAGCAAAACTCACCTTCTCCGTCTAAGCTGGGGCCACTCGCCATCGTCGTTCCTGGAGTCAACGCTCTGACCAAGGAGGGACTCATTCTCAAACTGGACGCTCCGATTCCCGATTGAGGAGACGCTGCCAGTCCTCGAATTCGCCCCGTGTTCGTACTGATCCCATGTCGACGGGTTGCGCGAGGCCATGATGCGACGCTACGCTCGGAGACGGGCGAGGCACAAGGATGCGCGGATGAGAGGCGTGGGATCTCGGAAAACTCGCCAGGAATCGCAGAGGGGAAAACAAATCAGTTTATTGAAAAACCGGCCCCCCTTGCAACTGCTTTCCAAGGCTTGTCGCGGGCTCGTTGCTAACTGCTCCAGCTCAGGCAGGGGATGTCCGCCACTGGTGGGTAGATGTGGGGATAGTGGAGGTGATGAGCCGATGAGCTCCGCTGGGATTGTGGTATAATTTAAATTTCACTGCAGCTGAGATGGAAGACACAGGTATGTAGCAAGGAATGCCGGAGGACAAGATGAAGAAAAGGAAGAGAAAGTCTCTTCCATCAGATAGAAAGGCGGGTAGTCACCAGCTAGGGAGAGAAAAGGAGCATATAGAATGCAGCACGGCAACGAGTCGACATCATCGTCATCCTTCCTTCCGCCTCGGCGGGGCCAAAAAGGGACCGCTGCGGGGTGGAGCTCCTCGCTTTTCAGACGGCGCCGCACATGGCCGATTTGCTCTGACATCGATCGGCCGGGTGACCGATAGGCAAGTACCCTACTCAACGTGACTGACAAGGGCGTCCCCGACGAGTGCAACATCGCTATCGCACAACATGTGTAGGAAGACAGAATAGATTGTGCTGAGAAACACAATCAGAGAGCTCTCTGCTAGCGAGTTGCTCCTTATCGCACTGCAGCGTCCAAACAACATGCACAATAGAGATCGAGGTGGCCCCTGCAGGCGTCTTATTGGCCAATTACCCTTGTTGGCTGCTGAGCATTTTGCGGGGTGCTGGACTGAAGGTCACGCTGCCGTCCCGACCGGAGACAACCTTCCAAGCGGGAGCTTCGATGGCGTCTGGCCGGACTTTACTCAGCGAACAAAAAGACACTCACTGACTCCGTCTAGCCCTCGCTTTTTGGGAGCATCCAGGCTCTCGCCGGATTCCTGCCGCTTAGGTCACTCAGGCAGGAGGACCACTCCTTATTTCTGTATTCCCTGAGCAAGCGCAGCGCGTGAGGTGACCGACCGCGGCCCCGCGCGTTTATGCGCTCTGCAATGCACGAAGAAAAGCAACCTAACGGCTTCAGCCCGCCTCATTCACCTTGTCGGATGACTGGATGGTGTAGGTATCCAATCTTGTCCCGTCTCTTACACCTACCTATACCGGCCACTTTTGTACGCAGGCATAGTATTGCCAAACTAGAGAACAGAGCTCCTGTATACAACCCGCTCGAGGCACTGTGATATTTTGAAAGCGCCGCAAGCGCGACAGGTAGTCAAGTGGAGAGCCACATCTGAATCACTTATCATCGATGGTAAGCATTACGTGTATTATACTGTCAAAGCAATAATCCTAGGTGAAGATGTGCCAACCAGCTCCACTCGGCCTCCCTCCTGTGGTATCCTTCACAGCTTTTCCATTGTCATCTTTTCCGAGAACGCGTAGACATTTGGCTGGCCCCCCGAAAGTCGCAGCAGTTGTCTCTCAAATGGCCCGAGAGGCTCCTCGACCATCAATCTCTGAGGGGGCGCGCCTTTCTTCGGGCCGCAGTACTCCCATACCCAACGATAGGGCCTTTTCTCCGCAACGGACAGGGGCCGCTGCTGCTCGGCCGTCATGTCTACCATCCTCCCTGCGTCACGGCCGGAAGTGACAGTAGCATTTGCGACCGCATCTCCGTCTGCCGCGATCGCGGCGGCGCCGACATCCTCCGACGGCTCCCATGTTCTCGTCGAGTGTGGTATCGGGTCTGAAAAGACCTCCGTAGTCTTCCGTAACCTCCAGTTCCCTTTCAATGCCGGAACGTTCCATATGCTCGTGTCGTTGAGCCCGAGTCCCTTCAGAGCCAGCCGGACGCGCACTGAGCTGTGGACACGCTCGTTTGTGTCTTGTAAGAAGGTGCCAGTGACTCCACCTGTATCCGGGTCCACCGTCTTGTATATGCCCGGAGTTCTCAAATTGTAACCTACCATCTTGAACATAAAACCTTCCGAGCCAAGAATTGCACCTAAGCTCCAGGGCCGAACGGGGTCGTTTGCTTCGTAAATTGGACTCATAGCCCACTGTTCGATCTTCGGCATTATCTTCGGCTTAAGCTTTTTCAGCAAGCCACAGCACGCGCCGGTGTCGGCATCAGGCTCATTTCCGGATGCTACTGGATCACCAGACGTGATAGGGGGCGGAGAGCTGGCCTTTAGTTCCCCGGCCATGTCGTGGTAATTGCGCACAAGACGTGTGAAGATTCGCGAAATCGTCTTTTCGTCAAACTCGACTCCTATCGAAGCCAGCTGGTCCATCATCCCTGAAAAACCACTAAGCATTTTCCTTTTACATACGGAAACAGGGAGACCTACAGGCGAGTGACATATTGGCGACACCTGCGTCCTGCCAGCCGCCCCCTATCTGTGACAGATGTTAGCTGGTATTTTATGATCAGGGCAATCAATGCTGTGTCCCAGATCGCAGAAAGGAGAGAACCGATAGGTCTGGCACCTACGTTCCCATGGTTCCCGGGGAACCAAACTTGACGAAGGTCGGTTGCTTTGTTATTGGTGGCAGTTCGCTCCCAAATGGTTGGGCTGAAGGGGAGGCGGTGCTCATCTAATGCCAAAGCCTGGAACGCGTATTCGACTCGGTCAGAGAGATTCGTGTCGAAGAAACGGAATTCTTTTGTTGACTGATGAAGGCCCAGCTTTGCTAGCAGCGAAACATTGGGAATACCGAGGCTCCCAACAGTATCAAAAACGGCTGAAGGTGTTAAAACTAGATAACACAGGGCGAGGGAAAGGTAGGCAATGCTTACCAACTGCTCTGATCTTGATCAACCCGCCCTTTCCACCTTCCTGGGAGATTCGGGTCAAGCCCTTCTTTTCTGACATCAGCGTGGCCCCAATAATTGATGCCGACGGAGGTTTTGGAGTTCCCACATCAGCGAGCATTTGGCGATATAATGTCCTGGCAGTGTCGCCACTGGGCTTTTCGTCGAAAGGTACCCCGGGGAATGGGTCTTCATAGTCTGGGGTTTTCCAATTCTGCATATCCTTGTATATTGGGTAGAAGAATTCCATCCCCTCCCGGGTGAGAAGACCGATGTTTTCAACCATTCCAGCGACGGATCTTGCCGTGAAAGCGCCCCTAGTAAGTCAGAGTTAGAGCACAGTTTATGGCGTAGTAGCGATCTGGGAGAGGAGCTGCAGCAACCTGGAAAACCCTATCAGGATAATCTCGTCTCCATCGCGGTAGTTTGCACAGATAAAGGAGTATGAGGAGCGTATGTTCTCGCTTATCCCCTGCCCAAACGCGCCCCCGGATACAAGGTCGGCGACGGTGCCGCCAGTACCGAGGCCGGAATGGTATTCGATGATCTGAATGGTCCCATCGGTGCAGATGCGGCGTAGCGACCGTGATAAACGAGTGACGTTGGATGGCGTTTGGAGTTTACCGACAGGGTTGAAGAAACTCGGCTTGGTGTATCCAGTGTCTCTAAAATATCCTATTAGATATGGGTCACGACATAGCACGGGGTAGCAAGGGCTTGCGAATTCATCCAAGTACCATCGCAGCAGACGACCAGCCTCTTCTTGGCAGTGGGGGAGGAGGAACGGAAAAGAGGCATGCTTGAATATACTGTGAGTACTCTACTAGTTAGGGGGGGGGATTTATATTGCCGTTCTTGATCCAAGTCTCCCAGCATTCACTTCTTCTTGGGCGGCGGCAGTCGAAGCATTGTGAATTTTGATGTGGCGTACGAGGCAGAGGGCGAGATAAGACCCTGGCGTGCGTTCCTGCATTCTCACCACGACTGCCTTGTATAAATCCGTAGCTGCAGCTTCCCGAACATTGGATTCCTCAGAGGCCCGCTCGGTCGATCTGGCACATCGACCGTCGGTTGCTGCTGGGTACTAGATGTGTGACGAGAACTGTTGCAATGAATCATAGGGCCATGTAGTCCCCAATAGTGTATGATATATATAAATCGTCTTTAACAGTACCGTAGCCATCACATGGTCTCGTTGGGTAGTGTACCTAGTACCGATTTAGCAACATTCGGCTGGAGTTGTTTGTCCTGGAGTTGGTGTTCATGAGTGAGGACAAAGTTGGAGAAGTTGGAGTCAAATGCTCCAAAAAAAAGTGGGGGTCATTCGCCAAGCCAACTTAGGGAGCCGACTGGGGGTTGGGGTGGGACCTGCTTGGGGTAAAGCTGGGGTGGGGGCCGTTTCTTCCCTCAGCTTGAAGCGGACGACCCTTCTGACGTCGTACACGAAGCATTGCACGGGGGCTGAAACCTGAAGACGTTCACTTTGCGTATTCTCGGCTTATTTACCACCCAACGGCTAGATGCTCCCGAGGCGCAGGCCCTGTACTACGCGTCTGCCAAACTACGACGGTACGGACTTTTAGTCTGATAAAAACAATATTTGTCAGTGAACGGACAAGCAGGTAACCTTGCAGAATGAAGAGGCACGCAAACCAATAATTATATCATAGAATGTACGTCACAACAAGCTGCTAATATGTTATATTCCTCCTTCATGCAACATCCTTAGGCACCCATATAGATAGATATTGGAGCCCATGAAACCGAATTATATCTTTTGTGTTCCCATCCCATTTCATACCAGATAATCTCATCGATTTACACATGATGGCACCTAGGCCTTAAGAATCTTCTCCAGCTTCGCGATGATGGCGTCACCCATGGTCGAGGTGCCAGCACTTCCCTGAATGTCCTTTGTCTGGACGCCGGCATCGACGGCAGCCTTAACGGCAGCCTCAACGGCATTGGCCTCTTTGGGAAGGTTGAGCGAATAGCGAAGCATTATAGCAACCGAGAGGATGGTGCCGACGGGGTTAACGATGCCCTTGCCCGAGATATCCGAGGCAGAGCCTGGGAGACATTAGTATGATAACAGAGGCAGCCGGCTGCGGCATGGGTAACGGGACTCACCGTGAATGGGCTCGTAGATGCCGTTACACTTGCTCTTGCCATCGGGGATACCGCTCAAGCTGGCGCTCGGCAGTAGACCGATGCTTCCAGGAATGATCGAGGCCTCGTCGCTGATGATGTCACCGAACAGGTTGCTCGTAATAACAACGCCATTGAGACCGCGCGGGTTCTTGATCATAATCATGGCGGCGCTGTCAATCAGCTGATGGCCCAGTTCCAACTGGGGGAACTCCTTCTCGAACACTTCGGTCATGACCTTGCGCCACAGGCGGCTCGTGGCCAGGACATTGGCCTTGTCCAGACTCCACACCTTGGCAGGCGGGTTCTGGGCGAGGGCGAGGAAGCCACCGAGGCGGGCGATGCGCTCAATGTCGGGGCGGCTATATGGCTCAGTGTCCATGGCGAAGCCGCTCCCATCGTGTGCGGTCACCAAAGTAAATACCGCCCGTCAGCTCGCGCACGACGGTGAAGTTAGTGCCTCGGCACACCTCGGCCTTGAGTGGCGACAGTTCAACCAGAGACTCGGATGCGAAGCTGCAAGGACGGAGGTTGCCATAGGTGCTAAGCTCTTTGCGGAGCTTGAGGAGACCCTACTCCGGACGCACGGGCGACGATGGGCCCCATTCCGGCCCACCGATCGCGCCAAGCAAGACGGCGTCGGCCTTCTTGGCGGCCTCGACCGCCTCATCCGTAAGCGGGTTGTTGTGCACATTGATGGAGGCCTAATATTCGGCCACGCAAGATGTTGTTAGTTGATTACTTCATGATATAGCACTGCGGCACTGCGTAGTGTTGGTCTTTCAACCGGAAGGAAATATTGCCTTGCGGCAAACAAGGGGGCCGGGCGACTTACACCACCCAAGAGGTGCTGCTGGAGATTGAACTTGCCAGCTGCCGGGCTGTGTGTCTCGATTGACTTGAGAACCTGTAGAAATCGCCCGAAAAGTCAATTGGTAAGAATGTGTTTTTTCTTGCTTCGTTCTCGGTCGTGCACCCGTTTTGCCAACGGCATATCAAAAGCCGCCGCCACGCCACGGCGGTGTCGGGGCGGCACACCACCCCGCAACACGGCATGGGCGGGCACCTTGTTTTTATGCCCCGTGGGGCAAGGCAAGCCCCACCAGATCCACAACCCGAGCCGGGAAAGGCTTCGAAGGGCTGGCAACACACGCACCTTGATTGCCTCGGCCACAACCTACGGAGTAAAAAAAAACAGGTTAGCATTGGCAACAGTGTTATACACCGCAACACCATTAGGGCATGGGCGCCGGCGACAACAGTACCCCACATACCTCGGGACCGCAATGGTCGCCGCCGAAGACGACGATGTTGTGTTCGTCGTCATGGTGACTGCCCCACCAACCCTGTGTGGTTTGTCGCGGAGTAAACGCGTTACCAAGGAAGGCCTGACCTGAGAGGAAATGGAAATCAAAGGATGTTGGATTTTGATCTGCAAGACAAACGGCCGCGGAGGAAAGGGAGGAGGGAGAGCTTTCGCAAGCACCTGCCCCGCGTTCCGCAGTTTTGAGTTCTAGGTCTTTGCACCCCGCATTCCGAAGTCGGCGCGAAGATGGAATGGAGCCTGGAGTTTGGGATGGCTCGAGAGGTACCCTTTCTTGGTCCCAACCTTAGGTACCTCAGGCACGCCACAACGCGGGCGGATAAGGCGAGATTGATCCCCGTAGCATATCGTACCCAGAACTGCTCACCACAGCAGACGGGATGACACGGCGTAATCTGAGATCTTCGCACCTCAATCACGCTGCACCCACAGCTCTGCGTTGTGTCCATGATCAAGAGTTCTGCACCTCCCCCACCGTGGTCTCACGAGGCTTTGCCATTCAGCCATTCAGGGCCGGACAGCAACACACTCAACAGACTCCATACCACTCCAGCCGGCCCTTTGAGGGCGCACCACATAAGTCCAACGCCAAAACGCCATGCATTGGCGCATCTTGCTTGCGCAAAAAGTGTGGGTAGGGGGGCCTGGAAACTTGTTTGTTTTGTGCCATGTGCTAGCCAATACGAGCTATGCCCACTCCGTGTTTTCCTAGCCAATTCTTCCAGCTCATAAAAACATAATGATCGGGTATCATATGTACGCGGGGATCTCCCAGCGAAGATGGCCGAGCGCTGTTCGGCGCGTTTGTTTTGCTTGGCCCCATTCTATGCCAGCTACCGCTTGTCATCGTCCCCATCCCCAACTTCTTCAAACAACAAAAGAACTAGCGGAACTTGAATGACTTGTGAGCCAGAGGCGAAGTCACCCTCGCCCCCGATATGTGCCCGTTATCTCGGATCCTCCCTCCACGCATATTAGGTGTGTTAGCACAAAACGCGCAGATATAGATCGCCGGCATCGTCTGATCTGTGAGATTGACACACTGGCCGTGCACAAACATCTCGCACGATTCGCTGTTTGGATTGTCAGCTGGGAATTCTAACAGCATAGTACCAAGTGGGGCTTACCATTGAACCAGGAAGCTGCCCCGGTGCACATCCGTCCTGTTGCAGATGCACCGAACGCCCCGATTTCTCGAATCCGTGGACGGTGTCGGCAGACTTGTGTCCGTGAGAGTGGTGGGGGATACTGGATTGTGGCCAGAGAAGCTCCCAGCAAACCCGGCCGTCCCAGGCCCGTTGCCCGATGATACAAACCGTCTGGGTTTTGCGGTTGGCAGCTGCCCGCGCCGGCCTTCCCGCAGCTTACGGAGCTCACTGGCTGCATCGCCTGATGGCTTCCCCGTCGGCGTCGCATCGTTAACGACCGTCTCCCTGTCGCTCTCACCGCCGTCCTGAGACCCCGGGAAGGTCGAATACGAGGCTGTGCTTCGCTCGCTGACGCTACGCTGAGAACTGTGAAACGGGTGTATTGAAGTCGGCTTTCGAGGATCTGGCAGAACAAACGACGAGGTCCTGCTGGGAATGATGATCGGCTCATCATCCGTAGAGGAGTCATCATCCTCCGAAGAGGTCCAACGCTGACGCGCGAGTGGCTGGACGCTGTGCCGTTTGCGGATCGTTGGCGGTGCCTCATCATCATCCACAATTAACGTTGTCTCTACTCGGGCCCGACCGTTGGAATCAATTGTGAACTTTGCCTGCGTCCTTGTCTTCGGGCCTGATGTTTCAGGGATTGAAGATAGGCTTGGTAATCGCTGGTGATGTCCCTTCAACGGCGACGATCTCCCATTCGCTCTCTTGGGCTGGGATATAACAGGCCGGCCGGTACCGGAACCCGATGTATTGAGAGCCTGGAGCTGTTGCCGGGGAGCCGGAGCGAGAGTCGGCAGCGATGCACGATGGACGGGCTTCTTTCCCCGACTCTCACTGAAGCTACGAGATAACCCTGGGCGACCAGCTGGCTTGATTGGGGAGCTTGCGGTAGCCCGATCCTGCTTTCTTGGAATCATTTCCATTTCACTGGCGGACCGGCGGAGCTCGCCCCGCTGAGGTGCTCTGGATACCGCAGTCCGCCTCCCTGTTTGGGTTCCCTGTGGCACCGGCGCAGCTGATGTGGCATTTATTTGCTCGGCCCCTTGGAAGGAAAGATCCATACTCGAGGATGGGGGTCTACTGAAGAGAAGCCCCGGGTTCACCCCGCCTCCACTGTTCACTATGCCAAAGGGGTCGTTCATAGAAGCCGGAAACGAGGCTGCGAAAAGCGCCTGGTCCGCAGCCGAGGTCCCCGGTGACTGTATCGGAGGCTGCGAGGACATGGGGTAATCACGCTTGCCAGTGGGAGTATTCTCGTCGCCTTGGCCGTGCGAAGCTCCGGTCTCTTGCAGAAATTGGTTCGCCCTTGCCCAGTCGACGGAGCTCATCGGTTGATTGGTCGACCCCGAGGGCTGGAAGACGCTGCTGCTGTTTGCGCTGAAGTCAATATCCATGCCTCCCATATCGGCGTCCCAAAACGATCTCTGATTGGCGAATGCCTGGGCGGTTGCCGGGGCGGACAGAGGATAGCTGAACATGTCGTTTGGCGACGTCACGAAGCTGCCCATGCCCGCTTGCTGGGTGTTGCCCACATAGTCTGACTGGCCGAAGCCCTGGTCATTTTGCATCTCGTTCGTGTCGAGCCTGGGAGCGAGCTTGCGGCTACTCTTGTGGGCCGAAGGGGGAGGAGTGGCTGTCTGTCCTTGAGACTCTTGGACCGCCGAGTCCCGGCGTGGCTTCTTCGCGGACCGCTCGGCGGTGCCTGGCTCCTGGCCGTTCCTTGATTCGCCGCCCAACAGGCTCGTCGATGACTTCAACTGCTTGGATGGCTCAACAGGGGGCAATGGGATGCGAGGGTTCTGTGAGAAGTGGTTCGCATGGGATGCGATCTCGCTAGCAATTCCCTCAGAGGACAGCGGCCGCTTTTGGCCTGCACCAAGGAACGGGAAAGGGGTCGTTGGAGCAAAGTCGGCAAACGGACCCTGTGAGCCTCTCAGGTTGCCAGGGGTGGCGTTGAAGACGGAGTACTCCTCGGCAAAGCGTGGGGTCCAGCCACCAGACTCGTCGAAGCGGCCCTGGTGGTGCTTGGGTGTCTCGAAAACGGGACTCGGAAAGATGGCAGACGTTGGAGTCTGTTTAGGCGTAGGCGGCTGAGCGTTTGGATGATCACCAAAGCTGTGGGGAGTCCAACGGTCAGCAAGGCAGTGGCAGACGGGAGAAAAAAAACAAGGCCCGGGATCCGTTGTGTTGGCTGGTGGAGGAGTGGGAAAAAAAGGATGCGAGCGAACCTGGAAGCCGGCTGATCCCCGCTCATAGCAGATTCAATTCTCTATCGCTCATATATCCCAAGCCAGACCATGACGCTGTGACAGCGATGGAGAACAGCTGGTATTGGTATTATCCCGGGGCGTCCAGAGCGGTCGAACCGTGCGAGCACGGCAATATCGAGGACGGGTTCGGGGTCACTGACGGGTGGGCACGGCAACGATGCGGGCTCGCCAATGTTTCAAACTATAGTGATGATCTGTTGTAGGCTCGATTACTTGTTCATTACTAAAGGGCTCGTCGACAGTCGGTTCGTGGGAGCAATATTCATTAAGCTGGAGAGGCCAAGGGAGGCACATTGTCAGCAGGTGGCATTCCTCCACATCCAGGGCCAGGGAGCCAGGGATGAGTTCGCGGGAAAAGGGGGAAGGGCCATCTACCGGTGAAAAGGATTACCCGAGGAGGGGCAGGCGCTGAAGCAAAACAGGTCGTCAGAATCGTGAGAAGAGAACAGCAATAAATCCAAGTAGGGCTGCTGGAAGGCGGGGGGAGGGAGAGCGAATATATCTTTCCCGTTGCAGTGGCTGAAATGACGGTTGAGGAAAAAGGGTGTCTGTAGTTAGTGTTCAACACGGGTCTGTGCTAGCTGCCCTGGTTGTGGAAGCGCTGGGCGGTGGCACGGTTCCTCCTTGGTTACCCGAATATGGCGGGGGCGCAGACGGTAAACAACGGTGAGGCGTGAATGTCAGGCTCTGGATGAACGTGGCTAGCCGTCTTAGACATTCAGGGCCGCTTGAGCTAGGAAATATATGCAGTGCCCTGAGAACCGAGTTGGCCTTTCCATGAAGTATCGTATCGTGAGCCGAGCGACTGCTGGCAAGGCCAGACCGAGTTATATCTGGTGCGGTGCAAGGTGTGACCGGGGGCGGCTAAGAAACCAAGCGGAGTGGAGGTAGCATCCAATAACTGGCGAGCTGCCAGGACTGCTACCTCAACTGGGTAGTGAGCGGCGTGTAGGCAGTGACTAGTACAGACCAGGTAGGAACGGGGTTCTTTGTGCCTGGAAGCTAGAGGAGCTTGTGTCATGCTCCTAGGTGCGATCTCCAGATCTGATTGTACCGTCAACCGAAGAGTTGAAGAGAAACGAGAACGATAAGGTAGGGTGTTTCTCCGCCCCAGCCCAGAAAATCTAGATCTGGACCTACTGCCGGACACGTTGGGGCTAGGGATGCTGTGAGTTCATCCTGAGGCCAGGCTACCAGCAGCCGGTTTCTGGTACCGGGAGCTTTTCGGCCTCCTTCGGTTCTGAATGCAGAGCTATCCCACTTACTAGGCAGTCAGTGTGTCCGCCAACCAGTCGTCCTCGCAAGGCTGCCTCTCTTCCCCGGGTAGGGGGTCATGGCTCACGTCCGTTGCAACGCAAGCCCAAGACACTGGAGTCGGCGTCGTGGAGATTGAGCCTGCAAAAGGCGGTGATGTCAGTTCGCACGGCTTGTGCTTCCCCCTTCGGACCTCTCCGATTATCCCTCTCCCCCTGCACTCCTGCGCTGGTTCATGACCCTTTCGTCTGCATGAGCGAAAGCACTCGCAGGCGTTGGCGGGAGCGGTGCCTTACCGTAGAGGCCAACCACTCGGATCATTGGCTCGCGAGCGGACAAGTGCCTGAGACGGCCATATGCACGGCTGATGAGTCAAAGGCCCCCCTGGCCGAAGTTGGAGATGGAGAGCGATGAGAGGCTCAAGGCCCCACGAGGTGTGTGGTGACCAGTGCTTGGCAGCTGTGACCCTGCGGGTGGAGTATTTGTTGCCTGAGGTTTCGTGCTGAAGCTGCGACCTGACCATGTTCCCGGTACTCCGGAGACACAGTCGGTCCCCGCCATATTCGCCGACATAATTCTGGCTTGAATTCCTACGAGTTGCAATTTGTCTATTGGAATCTTTTCTCATACGCTTGGTCGTAGTGAGGCCGAGCGAGAGAGTGTGTTGGTTTGTGGTTTGTGGGGCCCCCAGGTTGAGGTGCTTCGCTACAGCCCGAGGTTGCAGCGAACCTACTTCGATCGAGCGAGCATTCTTCTTCGGGATATGCAACCTTGCCTTGGACAAAGAGAACGGTACCCAGTTGGGGACACTCAGTCATCCGGAGCTGAGCATGGCGATCTGAAGGATCTCATATCCGAGCTGGCGTCGTTGACACCCGGCGACTTACTTGTTCTACAGTTGAACCTCGCTCCACTGGCAGTTCCACTGAATTGCAGGCATTCGCTAAAGTAATGCAGGCTTACCAACATGATCGGTCCGCTGCACGCGGCGAGCTTGAAGGCACAATAGGGGCCTGCATCACAGTTCAGCGCTCAGCAAATCGCTCCATTTCCAGCCCATGTTCTTGAGCTGGCCAGCAAACGGAATGGTAACTGGTGGGGCACTAGACCCGACGGACGCCTCGCGCTCAGTCGAATACTGCGTCCAGAGAAGCAGACCGAAATTGGGAGGCAGTCTTCCTGGCTACCCATGGATGTTCACTGGCGGGAGACATACCCACAATGTCCGCTTACCCTTGGGATGACCTAAGTTTGCTCCATCATCCCTCCGACCTGGGGACAAAAGCGGTTCTTATGGGCTGTCGTGGAGCAGTCTTCCGTTCCTGCGTCAAGGCAATGCAACATTGCCGCTGCTTCTGCATGGCGTGGAGAGTGCTCGCCTCAGAATAGCCATTGACCGCATCTTGACAGCCCCTGAAGGCCGCTGACTTCCGGGAACAGAGTATCGCAAGCATTTCGACGAAGGATTGTCCGGGGCGACCATCTTCCTCTGGGTTGGGTCTCAACGAGCAACCGAGCCCAAACCCTAGCAACAACCACCTACAATCGCAAAGCATATAACTACAAATAGGAGTGTCTAGGAGACGTGCGTTCGGTTCGGGCGTAAAGGCGGAGTTGGCCGATTGGCAGCTCTCTGTCTAGAGAAATGTTCGGGCATTTTTAATTTCCAGATTCCAGAACCCAACAACTTTCGGTTCTGCATGCGCGGTGGTCGTTGCGCCGGCGGGTATGCTGACAGGCCGCATCGCACGGCTCAGGTCGAAGGACGTGAGGGTGATGTCAAACTCAGAAGTTACCTCGCAGAACGTAGTTATACAACACCCCGAAATTCTCCTGTTCGAGGTCTCGCCTGAGTCTATGGAACAAGTGGACGACAATGTTTAAGCGGTTGAGCTATCTTTGGTGAGAGGCGGGTCGGCAGCGCACGCGAGCGCGAAGGGGGTGTTGACCCCTAGATGTCCAACAAAACTTTGCTTCGGCGGCAGGTGAGCAAAGCAAACTAATCGTGCCAGAAACTGCCTCTTTCACCTCCTCTGGGTGTTTAGCGGGATGCCCACAGGCTTCAACGAAGCGGTAAAGGCAGCATTAAACCCCTCATTGCCCTCTCCGACATCCGACTCAGGTTCGCAAAGGGGGGCTTGAAATAGTGGCGGGCTTGGGGCTGGCCCCCCACAGAGTCGAAGCCCCAGCTGAACCTGCAAGCACTTTAACACTCAATGCCAAGTAGCACCCACCGTAAGGCGATCGAGAATCGAGAGAAGTGCTTTTCCTAGCGCGCTACCAAGGGTTCCAACAGCCACAGAGCACGTCATGAGCAAAGGCCCAGGGGCACCATCGCATGAATGTGGTGAAATTGGAGAGCTTCCCCTCCTTTCATTCGCACACTTCAAACACGTGCATTCAACTGACGTCCAGCTTTTCTGGAAGCGGTCGTTGTCATTTCACTTGAACGGGATGGAAGCGATACATTGGCGTTATCTTGGAGAGAGGTAGGCGCCCGACCAGCAAACTCCTGGTGGTGGATCGGCAGCGGATCGCACTCAATCTCGTTTCTTGTTCAGTCTATCTGCGCCCAGTCTCACGGGCCCTGCGACCTTGACAGGTGTTTCCTGATGCAAAACTTCCCCGAAATTCCCGGGTCGCATCTTTGTCCGTGGTTTCCTTCTGGGTGGGCGCTTCTTGCAGCAGGTCCGACGTGGATCGTCAAACGCCTGAGGTGTGAGTCCTACAAGGGGGTTTGTGTGTTTCGGCGCTCTGTGTCACGACTTAACCAGGTAGTACCACCCAGTCGCATCGTGGGATATTTTTGTCTCTCTCCGCTGGCCGGCACTACTATCCTATCCCCACTGGAAACCAAAAAAATATCAAAATGATCTCTGACGGGGCCGTGCTCCGCTGTGACTTTTTGCTTTAGTTTTCAGCTAAGTCGGTACTAACCCTCAGAACGACTACCTCATCATCTGGGCCTGCCCGTTGCCACATTCTAGACAATTATCGAGCTGTGATTCTGCTGTCAAGTTGAGTTGACTGGGGTGGATATTCTGGTAATATGTTTCGCCATATTCGTAGCATGCAGACACAGGTCACCAGAGTCTTCAACGGGTAGATATCTAGATAAAATCATTTGTTTATTCCGTTCCACAGTGTAGCGTCCCATTTTCCATTGTCATCTTAACAACCCTGGGGAAGATTTCTTCTCGCTTCCCGCTAGTTCCCTCCTCTTGAGAACTCCCATTTCCCCCAATTTCATCCAGGGGTATCAACTAAACGAAGGCTGTCGAGATTATCGCAACGAAGGAGCATCATGATAAGAAAATAAGGAGAGAAAGGAGGCTTTTTGAAATGGGTTTTCTGTGTCGATGTTGACAACGAATGTATGTGCCGAAAAAGATTGGTGAGAGAAATATGAACGAAGGAAAGGATTGGAAATCTGGAAGAAAGCATGCCGAGGGAGAAGCCAAGATGGCGAGAAGGGAGTTAGAACGAGGGTGATGTGTCTGGTATCGAGAAACAAAAGAGTGCTTTTCATGATTAGATTACTGCCTTCACCTCCCCCCTATTTCTTTTGGAAGCCGCAGGTTCGCGCCGCCCCGGAATACAAAAGCCGGGAGGAGTGAAACAGACGTTCGCCATGAAAACCCAGAGCAGTGCATTTCACCCACTTCATCAGGCATTCCTTTGCAATTTTCCCCAATAAAGATCAATGCCAGCCTTCGCAATCATTCCAATACAGCCCATTGTATTAACCAACTCCAAGATGTCCGGATTCTGATCTCATTACGTTGGCAGGGTCATAATGCGTTTCAGTCCAGGTGGCGTTCCCATGGATCATAGCGGGAAAGACAAGCAACTTGACAAATGAATTCGTTCGTGTGAGATCTTCGCGTTCGGATGTTCAGATCATGTTCGGAAAGTGAGGTTGGTGTGGTGCCGAAGTTACTTGGACATGGAACTGCGGATGAAGCGGATGTGGTTGTTGGTGTTGGTGCTGAGGCATTGGTGGAGCCTGCAACTGTTGCTGGTGTTGCATATGCTGCTGGTGCTGCTGGTGCTGGTGCTGCTGGTGGTGGTGGTGTTGCTGTTGCTGCTGCTGATGTTGCTGGTGTTGTTGCTGCTGATTTTGCTCGTGTTGCAGCTGCTGCTGATGCATGTGCTGCTGTTGCTGTTGCTGCTCGTGCTCCTGCTGGTGTTGCAGCTGCTCGTGCTGTTCGTGCTGCAGTTGCTGTTGTTGTGGTGGTTGTAGCGGCGGCGATGATTGATGCTGTTGAGGTTGCTGCAGCTGTAGCGGTGGGCTTTGTCTTTGCTGTGTATTCTGTGGTTGGGATGGAGCCTGCGCCTGGTTTTGGGCTTGAAGTTGAGCCTGTCCGGGAGTAGGCGTGTTGACCACAGACGTAGCTGGAGTCAGCTGGGGAGTCAACGGTTCCGTTTTTGGCTTCGCCATGGTCGACGCTGCGAGGTTTCGTGTGTGACTACTTTCTCTCCGACGCTTAGGGGCGTCTTTGATCTTTGGGTGGGTATGGCACTACGGGAGGCATTAGTATGCATTGTAGGAATGTCCGGGTAACAGCCAAAACTTACCTTGTACGCGTGCCTGAACCAAGTCGTCCCCTTCTTCTTACTGCTCACCAGGGCTATCCATTCGTTGCAACTACCGCAAAGCCCCTCCCATACATCCGGATTGCCATCCATTCGCCTCGTCTCTTGAGGTTCCTGGAATGGGTTCCCTGTTGCCGCGCTGATCCCATGCGTGAAACTCTTGTCATACCAGAAAGCCGAGTTCTTCAGTACAAGCCAACGACCAGGCTTGCAAATACCACACCAGCCTTCGCGCTTATTGCCATGCCCGCGCACCCACCTGGGAGTGTACAGGTCTCCGTCGAATCTCAGCTCTTGCTCATGAGGAATAAGGTCCTGATCGGAAGGATTCATATCTTCTGGCGGGGGCGGTACCTGCTCCTCGTGCAGCGAAGCATACAAGTCTGGGGGGTCCGACAAATCGGTGTAATGACCGTGAAGGGAGTGAGGGTCGGCATTGCTCTGTAGCATCCGGAAGAGGCCATGGGAGAGCAACGGAGGGGGGTTGTCGTACTGATGCGCTTCCGGATGGAATGCGTGTGATGGGAGTTGGGAAGGGAGAAGCATGCTGTTGCGATGGAAGGCCGGTGCGTTGCTCATAAGGTAAGGGTGTTGTTGCGCTGCCTGCAAGTTGCCAAAGTTCAAGGGAAGCTGCCCATGGGCGATGGTCGGAGAGGAGTGGCGCGACGACATCCGGGCGTGAGGGTTAAAGGGATCGTGAGGGTGGTGGTAAACGAATGGTGACGGCCGCCGATTGGGCGCCGTACCGTAAGACCCCGTTGACCATCTCTTATTTCTCGCCCCTTCAACGCTATATGGTGCAGCGCGCATTGGCGGCCGCGGCGATGGCGAAGCTCGGCCTCGGCTCTGAGTCCGTACGAGCTCAGACCGGCTCTGAGGCGTCATTCGCGGAGATGCTACCGGAGACAGTTGCGTAGACGACATCATAGAGTTCCGATTCGACGGTGGCGGGTACTCGGAGCTGAATGACGGCGCATCAGAGAGAGCAGCGGAGAAGTCTTCATATGACGGCATGTCCGAGAGGCCGCCAGATGTCGATACAGTGAAGGAGGACCCTGACATCCTGCGCGGGTGGAGGCCGTTGTCGAAGGGCATCGAGTCTCCATCCAGTGGGGGACCGGGGTACCGAAGATCGAGTATGGGAATCGCCTCGTCAGTGGTGTAAGCCTGCCCGATGTTCATCTCATTATCCAAACCTGGGATTTCGAGACTGTCATCGCAAGGCTTCTGCGCCCACGTGTCTGACAGGATCGTTAGTCCGCCGCCGGTGCCGCATTGACTGAAGCACTCACTGCTCTCCATCGTTGTCGCTGGATAGTACTCTTGGTGAACAGAGATTGGCCTCGACGACATGGTTTCGCTTGGTGTCTGCTGCATTTGTATCGAAGACGAGTCCCAGGCTGGCACACCCTCAAACCCTTCTCCCATGCAGTACGAGAAACCTTCGTGGATAGTAGCGGGCCGCGGCCTCATGCCTTGAGTGGCTGGCGTAGTCCACACTCCCTGGGGCGCCGACATCGACTCGGTTTTTGCTGGCATGGTGCTCCCGTTCATGGTGACGATAGGCGTCGGGCGTGGTGGCGGAACGTCTCTCCTGAACTTGTTATTGGGGCTGTTGAAAGCGAAGGAGGGTATCTGAATTTGCTGCCGTCTATAATACGTATGTAAGTCTCCTGTGTTCCTGGTTCGAGGCAGCTAGGGACTGGGGAAGGCGTACAACTGGGCCTGACTCGAGTCCATTGCCATACAACTGTATACAAGGGAATGTGCGGTTAATCTATTGTTGACCGGAAACTGGACACGGCCGTGGGAGGTTAGCATGAATTCTCCAACGGAAGCAGCCTCGATGGTCCAACGCCCCGTCTCGCGGCTCCGCCATCCCAATGTGTGTCGGTGCGTGTATCACAAGCCACCTCGGGCCGTGTCTTGTAACTTACAGTGAACCGAAAGGCGAGCAATGGCGGTCAGCAGCGTGAAGGGGTGCTTCGGGCCCCGGACGAAGAATATCAAAAGTATGGGCGGCAAGGAGTGAGTGGATAACCGGATCGACCCTCGGCAAAAGTATGTTGGCTATCTCGGTGAAACGTCAAGGAGCGTGGGAGGCGTGGGAGCCTCAAGAGGCCGAAGGTGTCGACGTTGACAGATAGTTGGGAAGCGTAGGGGGGGTGTGGCGAGACGAGTAAGGACTGTCAGGTCTCGGGGGCTGGCTAAAGAAAAAAAAAAGAGCGTGGTGAGTTGGATGAAAGCCAACTCGCTATGCCGTCGTTCACACTGGTGTCCCGGAAGAAGGCGGAAGGAGGGGGGAAGAGAGCCAGCTCTTGGTATATTATAGACCAGAGACCGATATCATGTGGTGGAAAAAAGGTATTAGGGCAGGCAAGCTCGGAAAAAGGAGCGACTTCCAATGTAGAGGAGGGCAACCAGTGTAAACTCGGGAGTGGGACGACGCGAAGGGAGCAAAAGAGGCCCGGATGGCGGGGCGGTGCAGGACCCTGGGGGTATAAAAGAAAAAGTAGGAAGTAGTGCGGACCAAGAAAAGACCATCCTGGAAGGGCCTATAGTTCAGCACGGTCAAGTTCGGAACGTCGGTAGGAGCTAAGCCGGATTCTTGATACAGACCTGACAGTGTCTGTGGACAAGAGGGACATGTGGTGTGCGCGAGACTGCTTGGCCTGGCTTGAGGGAGACGAGGGGCAAGGATCATGAGGGGGCATGGTTGTTGGGGAGGATTGGCGGGCGATGGCAAGGGGAAGACAGGGCCGGCCAGGGTAGCATCTGCCCATCGATGACGGGGCAGACGGCGGCGTGAGAGAGGTGGGCGAACCAGGGACTGGACTGAGAACATCTCTGGGAACAAGGGGAGCCAGGGTAAAACACCGATCGCAGGGATCACAGGGCGTCCCAGATGTCCAGGACCGGAAACCACCCCACCCCCGGCGCCCATGCTTGGGGAGCCAGAGCAGGCGAGCTAGACGACTCGGCAAAGGCGGCTCGGGCGGAGGAAGACGGTCGAGTGAACGTGAACGAGATAACATTAGAAGAGCTCCCCCGAGAGAAAGACGGGGAGAGGCAGAAACACGCGCAAAGAGAGCAGCCGAAGCTGTTTGGAGATAAGGTGGTCTGGCCTTGTGGAGGCTCTGGCTGGCGTTGTTGGAGCTAAGCCGAGCGGGAGAGAGACCGAGGAGGTGGCTTGTCTCATCTCCATGCCTCGACGGGTCTCCAAGTGGCAACAGATAGCCCCGATGCCAGCAGCGCAGAAGCGGGCACTCGGACGTTCCCGAGGCATGCTGGGAGCGGACTGGTAGGCGACTGTCAGACTGCTGGGCCGCCGCTCTGCTGCATTCAACGGCGCCGCAAGTCCACTTCCCACGGGCAGGCCGTGGGCTCTCGCCGCCTCCACGACAAGCCGCGGCGAGGTATCTGGGCTCAGCAAGCACTCGGTCGCCAACCTGGCACAATCAACAGACTTCCTGCACGGTAAATCTGTTGTAGGTTATTTTGGAGGATTGCAACAAGTGTGCAAAACTGTAAACTTGCCATCCAGCCAAGACCAATCATAACCCCGCAGCGAAGATCATGGTCGAGCATGTTTAGCAACACCGCATCCTACGTCGGGCGCCGTTTTGTCTTTTCAGATCCGGAGTTCAGTCGTGGGACTCCTGTTTGCGCACTGTCCCGACTTCCCACATTGGATTCAGACCCAGCCAAACGAGCAACGGCGGTGTTTGCTGCACCTGACGCGACAAGAGACGGCACAGCGATGACGCCTGCGCTCTCTCTTGCTCTTTTTGTCAGCTGTCTGTCAGACACAACTCGTGTTTACCCGCTGCAGAATGAGGAGCCAAGATCCCGAGGAGAGGGGTGGCCAGCAGGAGGGAAAGGTAAGAACCGGTCCTGCGGCTCTTAGTGGCCGGCGGAACAGGTCCGGTGGCGACGGCAAGCTTAAGAACAGCCGAACGCCCTACTCTTACACAATGGCGATGATGCAGGTGTGGGTGGTGAGAATAGATTAAGGCAGGCAGGTAGGTGCCGGAAGTGAACGCGACAGGTGAGGTGCGGTCCCGGCGCGGCGCGGCGTGGTCCGGTCAGAATTACTCGCGAGCAGGAGGCGTTGATCGTCTGGAGTTGAAAGGCTGAGGCTGCACTCCATACGTGCAGATTGAAGCAATTCGCGTAAGCCGCAATGCCCTACCAGAAGGCCAGAACAGACGCTGTAGCCGGCAAGTCGCAGCGGATGGGTGTCGTCGAATGGTGAGCAGTGGTGCGGGCGCCGCTGGCTAGCTCGTCGTCTCGCGCAGCGAACAGGTGTCGTTGGAGGCGCAAAAAAAGACGCGACTGCTGCACGGGGAAGTGTCGTTTGAGGTCAACCCCGCGGTGGGCCCAAGCCGCGCGGTGATTGGCCGATGATGTAAGCTGCTGCAGGGGTTACTCCAGACGGCTGCGTGCCATTCGCGGGTGTGGAGGCAGCTGGGATTTGCGGGAGAGCGCAGCTGTGGGCCGAGGTGGGCCGGACGGGGAAAGACAGGGATTTGGGCTGTCTCAGATCTGTCGCAGAGCTCAAGTCCCACGTCGCGCGCGTGGCTTGGGTACCTTTCACTCCATCCCCTGTCAGCTTCTGTCGAGATCCAGATCCCAACTCTCCGAGCTTCCCAATCCAACGCCGAATCCTCAACCGGCCGATAGCGATCTCGCTACGGCTATCGCAAGGCTGCGCTGGAGCGGAACTGTTGTCCACTTGGCCGCCGTCGCCAAACTTGCAAGTCAACAGGACCCCAGGCTCGACAGCCCTGGAGGCCCCGACCACAGGCCCCCGCAACGGATGGCGGATCCTTGGTTTTGTCATCCCCCTACCCACTCCCCACAAGCTCTGATGATCCACTTCACTCGGTGTTTGGGCGTGTAAGAGAGATGATACGAGGGGATTGATGATCTCGTGAAACCTCGAACCATTTCTGTTTCCTGAGCCCTTCCCATTCTATCACGACCTGCCCCTCCAGACATTGGATCACTGGATCGACTGCAGCTCCGCTTCCACTTTCTCTTCGCCACACTGCTGCTTGAGCGAACATTTGTGCGCGGGCAACGACTTTTGTTTCCCGATCTAGCCGCGGACCCAGGGAAACCAGTGAAGCTAACCGACATGGCCTGCCGCTCGGCCGACCATGTTTATGCTGTCCCATCCTGCTGGCTCCTATTGCTCCGTCTGCGCCTTCTCGTCCACGTTAAGTGGCGTTCACGCTCTATAGGATGCCATCTTAAGCCCCGCTAGGGTGATGTGACCGTTAGGGCAATAACACAGCTGTCTTAAGGTTGCTTCTCTTGGGGAGGAGGGGGCAGACGGGTTGAAGCCGCGCGTTGTTGCCTCTGTTGAGGAGTACGAGGCGGTCGAGGGAGGAATATGCTTGGCGATCGAAGACACGACGTCCTTGTTGGATCAGCAAAGAAGCAGATTCGGTACCTGCATTCACTTCCCATACCCATCCCGCACCTATGTTTTCCATCAACCAGCGCCGTGGCTTGGCCGCTGAAGGTGTAGGGACGACAAATGGCCTTTGCGTCAGCGAGGCAGGGCCGATACCCTGGCACCGAACGCCAGTGCCGCATCCTCTCGATCGTGGAGTCCAGCCAACAGCTTGCTGTCAGGCACTCGACCCTGACTGCCTGGTGGCTCTCCGTCCACCCCCGTCGACGCAGTTGCTTCTACAGCGATTCGATTACTTGTTCTGTGGAGCTAATTCCGGCGAACCCGTGAGCAAGGACCGGCCTGGTCCCCGGCGCATGACAACCTCCGCCCGTTTGGGAAATTATCTTGCCTTTAACCGGCTTGCCGGCCGGCCTATAACTCGGCTCTTATGAAAATCACCAAGGCCAATGATGACGCGATCCGTCCCCACCGAGGCGCCGCCGGGGCCGCGGGAGTGGTGAGCCAGCAGGGTTGGCGAGTTGAGAGGTAGCCTAGCGAAGCCGTCTGCTGCCATGGGCACGATCTAGTGACGCAGATCTGCATGCCTACGGCAAAGGAGAACGAGGTCTATCAGCGACAAGAAAAAAAGTGACCAGCTGACACGTCAAACAGTCACCACCAGCGGTCGAGCCGTGGGCGTCTTCGGCAACGACGGAAGTTCCTCCAGCACTACGCGGCCGAAGCGGCTTGCGTGGACCGAACCGGCAAGGCGTGCTAGTTCAGCTCTCATCGGAGTGTCTGATGTTGATAGGGCGGCTTCCACTGTCCCGTCCACTATTCCCGTCTTTCTTATTATAGGCCAGCTGAGCAGCTTCGGCAGGCAGGACCTTCCCACTTACCAACCTGAGGCTGGAAGTCTAGCTCCGGTGCACATTGAACAAAGTCTCGCGACGGGATTGAGGAGACCTTTGCTCAGCTCGACTACCACAGTGGAAGCGCAGCTGCAGGAAATACTCTACCTTATCGATGAACAAGTCTCTCGCACCTTCCGTATGCGGAGCCACTGCTCCCTAGGGACTTCACACCAAGTCGATATCAGCTGACTGGGGACGTAGTATGCCTTCTCAGGGGTTGCTGACTGGGTCAGACGGCTCTTGCCGATCCGCTTGGTTAACATGGGTTTATTTAGCGACGCGGTGTGCCTGCATCTCGGGACCGCGCAAGCAACAAGGCCTTGAAATAGGTGTGTTCTTTACGACAACCGTTACTGTGTAGTCTACACCTCTGCCTCTTTTTGGACCAGAGATTTAGTCAAGCCAACGGCGCAGGCTGATAGCGCTGACGTACGCTATTCGGACTGTACGGATGGCTCTCTTATTGGCGTCTAGTTGTCTTTGTGTCGATATTTCATGTCTGCCGCCGTTTGAAACTGAACTCGCGAGGCTGACACGGATCGGTTGCGTTCTATCTTCACTGGCCTCGCAGAACGCGTATCCTGGTACCAGACTACTTCATCTGAAAGCGGGCAGAGGCTCCCAAGTCCTGCCGACTGAACACGCCTTCACGGTATATCAATAAGCTCTCAACTTATGTTGCACTGTCCCAGCTTGGCAATCCTGTGGTACAGGCACGGGTTTTGGGATGGCCACGCAAGGTAATGGAAGCGGCGGGGTTTTGGAAAGCGGACTCTTTCTACCTTTCTGATCCTTTCTGACCCACGTGGCTGGAAAGGGACTTATCCTATCTTCCTCAAGGAAAACTCGCGGGCCGGCTTCCAGTTATCTTGCAAGGCTCCTAGTTGCGCGCACACTTGTTTGCGCCCCGTGCAACCATTCTATGGTTTTTGAAGCATGTGCTACAACTTCTCCACGGCTGAACCAGTCTTCCCAACGATATGGATGGCATTCGTCTAGCTGCCCGTCAGCAACACCCTCGCTTTCGCCGATGCGCCCCCATCCCCATCTCCATGGATAAGCCAGACAAGCGGTTTCCGAGCCATCGATATATCATCACTCCTTGTTGATCCTTCGCCACACCTCGGTCTCAGCATCTGATAACTTCTTCCCCGCTGCCTGCGCCCATTTCAGGGCGGAGCCCCAAACTCCTTCCTCCCTATCGTGGCCAAGCGACTCGTTGTGGGTGCTTTGATAGCTGTTCAAACCAGAGCTGGCAGTATTTTGTTGATAGCCTGGAGGTTGACTCGCGGTGGCGGTCGCGGTACCCCGTTGCCCATAGGTCATAGACGGTGCGGGAACACCCATCTGCGGGGGTTGTGCAGGATACTGAGGAGCTGCTGTTGGCTCCGGGGGTTGGTAGTTGGTCCGGGAAGGGGTTCCTTGCGTGGCGGTGGGTAAGTAGGGAACCGCTCCTGGCTGCGGCGCAGGGGGACCGTCCTCTGGCGCCGTTCGCGTCGAGGTTGGTTGGCCAGCCGGGACGTAACGCGGGGCCTGTGTGGAACTCGTGGGAGTCGGGTTGTCGGCGTCTAGTCCGTCATTTGACGTCGCGGTCTGAGGTGTTACACCGGAGGCTTTGGTGGCCGTGATGGGACTCTCCGTATAGACGGGTACCGGGGGCATGTTTGCGGTAGCTGCGAGGTTCCAGTTCCAAATGCTTGTCTCCTTCCTAAGGTGAGCGTTCAAGATAGGCCTGGTGCACAACGATGGTCTCGTTGGAGGGGAGATATGATTTTGAACGACCTTGACGAGAACAGCGATTGGGGTGGCCTAGATTTCAGTAGAGCCGTGAAGCTGCAATGTGTTCTTTATAGTTTGTTTCGTGGCTCAAGTCATCCCAAGCCGCAGCCGTCGTGCCTCGCAAGCAACGACGTCATCGTCAGGTGACAGGTCAGAGCCACTGCTGGTGCGGCTCGCCAGTCAACAGCCAATGCAATCTGTGTTACCGAATACACGCGTGTCTCTGAGTAAATAATAAAGAATGATGACCTGGAATGTTTAGGGCGGAGATTAATTGCAGATTTGAGAGACTACGCCAGGCAGGCAGGGCGAGAAGCATTGTAGACGATTGCGATCGATTCGCAGTCTGGCCGGTCGGTGATTGTTCGGAATTTCCCTTCCAGCTCCCGCTTCCCCAAAAACAAGGGGTTCAATTGAGCAAGGCTGGGGCCCGCTAAACCGGGACGAGGATGGCTTGGCTGGTCAATTGAAGCCCCGTAGAGTAGAAGGCGCTTCAAGAAATCGTCCAGCAACCTGGAACTCCAACCTTGTGGTTGCAGAGGCCAAAGTTTCCCATTTTTCAGGTGGCCATTCACGACGCCAAAGAGGAGTGCGATCCAAACGAATGTGATTACCCCGAAGTACAACGCACAACTCGTGCGCTGCTGTGTTGTAAAAAATCTCCATCGCCAAGTTTCCCCATCCGTATTCTAGGGCTAGTCTTACAGTATTCGATCTCCGCGACGCACCGCGAGCAACCACCGCCGATCGCCTTGAATAAAGCCGACGACGGCATTGCTTCTTCAGCAGCCCACTTGTCTTCTCACGGCACCTAGCCAAGATGGTGGGGAAAGTTAGCGAGCGCGTCCTCCTGAGGGAAGGTTCGTGGAGATTGAACGCCCGCTGAGACGTTCGCAAAGTCGCGGGACAACTGCTGACCTCCGGCGACAGGACTAGAGCGCACCGACAATGGCATGAAGCAAACGAGCTGGCCTGACGTGGCGCCCATTAATCAGAAAAACTATTATACGTAAGGGAGCAGCAGCGACTGTCTGGCGCGGCAAGCTTGGCTAATGGCTGGTTGGCAGTGATTACATGAAGCGCGACGACCAGATCCTCTCTCTTCGACTCCAGGCAGAAGCCAACCGAGACAGGCTCGTTCAAAGCGCCAAGGATAGAGATCGCGCGTTGAATAACACTAATGGCGAGGTTCCGCTACCGCTCGACGAGATTCCGGGTGAGGATGGGCCCGCATCCTCGACAAGCTTCCTCGACCCGTCCAAGATTATCGTGATACACCCGGGAAGTCAGAATTTGCGTATCGGGTTTGCCAGCGATGCGCTCCCCAAGACCATTCCCATGGTACTGGCTACCAAGTACACGCAGACGGAGTCCGAGATTCATGAGGCACTCCCTCGACGACAGTTTGAGGCGCGGACAGCAGAACAGCAATATGGCGAGGAGTGGTCCAAAAAGTACCAGAAGATGTGTGGCGAGCTTAAAATCGATATGCGCGCCAACAAGCGCAAAGTGCTGCCCAACTCAAAGGACTTGGTGATCAACTTCAACCGTCGTACGGAGCCCGAAATTATCTCCCAGCACAACGATCCACTGCAGATCGAGTGGACAGACGTCAAAGACGCCGCCAAGTCGGACCCGGCTTCGTCTGTGTTCATCGGCCAGCAGGCGCAGCGCATCCCGGACGACTCAGTCCCGAAGTTCAAGCTGTGGTGGCCGCTCCAGCATGGGTTGCTCAATGAGGACGACTATCTGACTAAGGCTCAGCTATTTAACGACTTTGAGACTCTGCTAGACCGAGCCTTCCGATGGGAGCTGGGGTTGAAGAGGAGTACCGACTGGAAGCAATACAGCTGCGTATTCGTGATCCCCGACCTGTACGACAAGAAGTACGTTGAGCAGGTTTTGGATCTCTGCGTTGAGTCTTTTGAGTTCAACAAGGTATGCTTTATACAGGAGAGTATGGCGGCCACCTTCGGTGCCGGCTATACGCAGGCCTGTGTCGTAGACGTGGGCGCCCAGAAGACCTCGATCGCCTGTGTCGAAGATGGACTCTGCATCGAGGACTCGAGGATCAACCTAAAGTATGGCGGCTACGATGTCACCGAGACCTTCATCAAGATGATGCTTTACGACAACTTCCCATATCAAGAAATCAATCTTCGCAGACGATACGACTTCCTGCTGGCGGAGGAACTCAAAATCAAGTATTGCACTCTCTCGCAAGCGAACATCTCTGTACAGAACTACGACTTCCACCTCCGCGCCCCCAATCAGCCAACCCACAAATATCAATTCAAGTGCTACGATGAAGTCATTCTTGCACCTATGGGGTTTTACGAACCTGTCGTATTTGATACCAGCACGAAGCTCCGGGGTCGGCGGAAGTTGGTCGACCGATCGTACAATGCCTACGACGTTGACACGCCTGATGATCCCACATCAGCTGCCCAGCTCGCCATCCTCGCCCTGATCCAGCCGTCTGTCACCGCAACCGCGCTCAGCTTTACCGGGGCGCCAAACGATATCTCGACGCCAAGCAAGGAGAAGGCCCAGCCCTTCAACTTCATCTCCCGCGCCGACGCCACGCCTGGCACTTCCAAGGCACCCTCTCCGGCACCCGAGGGCGCCAACACCCCGGTCCCTGCCCCGTATATATTCGGTGCACGGGACGGCATCAATGGCAGCCCCGCTCCCAGCGGGCGGAACGGCGGTACTCCAGGGCCATTAGGTAGCTCGGTGCCTAACGGGGGCGCTACGCTGCCAGTACCGGGCCTCTCGATCGAGAGCTTCCAACGCTCGGCCAAGAGCCTTGCGGCGGAGCGCGACGCTGTCCTTCCCATCGCACCGCTCGACATTGCCATCATGACGAGCATTCAGAACGCGGCTAAGGGCGATGAGAAGAAGGTTCGCGAGTTGCTAGGCAGCATCATGGTCATTGGCGGCGGCGCAAAGCTGCCGCACTTTACGACTTTCCTCGAGGAGAAGCTCAAGGTGCGCCGGCCCGACTTGGCCGATCGGATTTTGGTCAGTAGGAGTGCCCGTGAGATGGACGAGCAGGTCGTCGTGTGGAAGGGCGCTAGCGTCTTTGCTAAGCTGCCCACGAACGACTCGTGGATTACCAACTTTGAGTACAAAATGCTGGGGTCGAGGGTCATTTACCACAAGGCATTGTGGCAATACTGAAAAGGGGCGGGCTTTGATGGATTTTCTGGGACGGACTGGGAGTTCAGGGGCGTTGACTTTCAAGGTGGGCAGATGGTTGGTGGTTTTTGTTCGAGGGTTAGTCAACATAGGTCATCAAAAATACTCATTGATCTCAAGAGCGAAACACAGTGGATTTGCATTCAGGTCGGTTGGTGATGCGCCTGATCGCTATCGCTGAGGCTGAATTTTTGTCAACGATTGACGATGGATGGACAAGGAAGGGATGGAAAAACTCCCAGTCCTGGGCTTCCTCGGTGATATTCCTGTAATCACCGGAACTGATCTACTAGGAGTCCATCTCATCTGAATACCAACCTACCGTCACGAGGCAGAGAAGTGGGTTGACGACACGCAACTTGATAATGGGGTCTGGGCAGGAAATGCCCCTACATCTTGCCATGAGCAGTGCCGGGCGCATGCCATTGGCTCCGTGCTAGCGTCTTGAAGAAAGACGGCCCCCACTGACGAATGAGGGGCACTTCCTGGAAGTGCAGAACGTGTGACGACGGTCCGCTCCAGCTCCTTGGCTTCGGCCACTGCTTGATTGACGGCCGCACTCAATTGGCCTTGAGCTAGTTACCTTGGGGGAGGGGGGGATGCTGAGCCACGGAGATTCCGTCTGGGCATCCTGTCTGGGCAGGAATGGCAGAGCACCCAGTCCGTCTCTTGTCTGCCTGAGAATCTTGGAAAGAGTCCTCAGTCTGTCTGTCAGATCTGATCTCATTCGGCTACTCCTGCATACTTAGAGCGCTTGCTTGTGTCGCAGGCGAGATTGCGACTCCTTGAACAACCCCCTCCCGTCATTCCGTTCCGTCTCCACCAAACTCGAATTCAAAGAGTCGCGGAGCTCGACGACATCACGAACCTAGAGATACCAACCATGGCTGGCAAGGCGACAGCTGTGGCGGTAGCTCCAGCTCCAGCTCCCCAGGTTGCCCCTCACCAGGCAGGTGGCGGTGTTAGCGGAGAGGTGCGGAGTGTCAAGACACTGAATGCGACAATTCTCACGTACCTCAAGACGCTCTACAACGCTCATGTTATACCACCAGCAAAGGAAAAAGACGCGAGCAAGGATCAGAGCCCGGCGGGATGGACCAGCGACGATGCAGCTGTATTCCTCAAGAATGTCCAGCGCCAGGAGGATGGTGGTGGTGTTGGGCTGGTGAAAAAAGATTGGGCCTTTGACGACTTCGTCAAGTACATGACGTCTTCGGTGACCAATGTTGTCGCTCCGCCGCACCCTGATGACGCCTCGTGGCCGCTCTCGAGTTACTTCATCAGCTCCAGCCATAATACATATCTTACGGGCAACCAACTCTACAGCGACTCGAGCGCTGACGCTTACAAAAACGTGCTGTTGCGTGGCTGCCGGTGTATTGAGATCGATGTCTGGGATGGCGACGACTCTGACTCGGATACGTCATCGTCTAGCAGCGACGAGGACGATCCGCGCAAGTTTGAGAAGCGAAAGACGCAAGTGAAGAAGGTGAAGGAGAAGATGCCCAGCTCCATCATCGGCCGCTTCGAGAAGACATCTCTGAGTAACAAGCTGGACAAGTATGTGGACAAGAAGAAGCCTGATACCGCTGCCGTCCAAGATGGAGAGGCTGAAGCTCCGCTTGAGAAGAAGGCGAGCGCCGGGTCGTCGCGATCGCCAACCAAAGCCAGCAGCACATTCAAGGAGCCGCGCGTATTACACGGATACACGCTAACAAAGGAGGTGTTGTTCCGCGACGTGTGCACCTCGATTCGGGATTACGGCTTCGTCGTCTCGGATCTCCCCGTCATTGTCAGTCTCGAGGTTCATTGCAGCGCCGAGCAGCAGGAAGCTATGGTCCACATCATGGAGCAAGTGTGGGAGGGGTATCTGTTGCCCCAGCAGGAGGAAGAAGTCCAAAGTCTGCCAGCGCCAGGGGATTTGCGCAGGAAGATTCTGGTCAAGGTCAAGTATGCTCCCCCTGAAGGGGTTAGCCCCCCTGTCGAGGAAACTGCCAAACCAGTTGCCAAGACGACATCGTTGGCAGCTTCGCCGCCGTCGCCGATGGGCCCCAAGAAGACGCCAGCAAAGGCCTCCAAGATCATCCAGGCCTTAAGCAAGCTATGCATTTACACGCGCGGCGTTTCGTTCAAGAGCCTCACCCAGCCTGAGGCGTCGATGCCCACACATATTTTTTCTCTATCAGAAAGTGGCGTTAAGGAGGTGCATGAGAAGAGCGCCGTAGAGCTGTTCAACCATAACCGGAGCTTTCTGATGCGGGCGTATCCATCGGGTCTTCGTATAGGATCGTCGAACTTGGACCCCGCGGTTTTCTGGAGAAAGGGAATTCAAATAGTAGCCCTGAACTGGCAAAACTGGGACGAGGGTATGATGTTGAACGAGGGGATGTTCGCTGGAACTGGCGGTTATGTCCTGAAGCCTGGAGGTAAGTTGGGATGACCACATTTCGACGTTTTCAAGCTCGGTGATTGACCCGCCAAACAGGTTACCGACCGGATAAGAAAACACCCATCGCCACGCCTGGCACACCAGCACCGCAGGCTACCGCCGTTCGCCATTACAGCATGGACCTTACTATCGAGGTCCTCGTGGCGCAGTCCCTCCCACTTCCGCCCGGGGATACTAACCCTAAATCCTTCAATCCGTACGTCAAGGTCGAGGTCCATGTCGAGGAGCCCGGCGAGCGGCACGGAGTTAGCTTGCCAGCAGACGGCAAGGAGAAAGAGGGCGAGTACAAGGCCAAGACGAAGTCGCACAAGGGGTGTGATCCGGACTTCAAGAGGCAGGAGCTCAAGTTCAAGAAGATCCCTGGTGTGGTGCCTGAGCTCTCATTCGTGCGATTTCTCGTCCGTGACGACAATATCGGCCGAGATGCATTGGCAGCATGGGCTTGTGTGCGCCTGGACCGACTGAGGGAGGGTTATAGGTTTGTTCATCTGCTAGATGCTGAAGGGATGGAAACAGAGGCTGTGGTGTTGGTGAGAGTGAGCAAGACGCTAGCCTGAGCTGTATGGCGCGCAACTTGCCCCTTCTTTTTTCACGATGCCCTTTGAAGAAAGCCTGAATAGAGATCTGTAATATCACCGCAGATAGAAAGTGAAGAACAACACGTTGGAAAGAATGCCTATAGATTCAAGTTCTTCAGAGAACGACGTTGGAGGGTCATCAACGGCTCCGCCAAGGATTTCCACACCGTGCCTGCCGGGAACCCCTGTCTTATCAACAAAATTGTGGCTGGTGCTTGCCGCCAAGGGCCCACCAAAAGTTGCCGGGTCATCGCTCGCGTCACTCCGCGGCGGACTTCAAACCACCAACAACGAAGCAATTCTCGCCAAGATGAGCAAACCCACGTTTTCATTCGGACTCAAGAAATCAGCACCCTCTAAGCCAACCCCTGCGAAGAGGAAACCAACTACATTCGGCGACGCATCTGACGATGATGACGATCACCTGGCGGCGAGAAAGCCGGGAGCCAGTGGCAAGGCCATGATCATCTCCGAGCTCGACGCATTTGATACTCCTACCACAGACGTGCCCTCTGCAACTAATGGCAAACCCAAACCGAAATCACGTACTGGTGCTCCCGTCCCTCCTCCCCCCACTAAAGCAAAGGCCAAGGCGCAACCTTCGGCCCTGTTTGGCGATTTATCGAGCACGCTGGAGTCGCGGAAGTATGCAGATGCTGCCGAAGACGCAGACCCTTCCATATACGATTATGACGGCGTGTACGACTCGATCAAGGCGGCGGTGCACAAAAAAAAGGCCGAGGAGGATGAAGGGGCTACTGATCGGCGGCCGCGGTACTTCGACGCGCTACAGCGGGCGGCCGACGTGCGCGAGCGCGACCGGCAGGTTGCCGAGGAGAGGAAACTGAAGCGAGAGCGTGAAGCCGAGGGCGATGAATTTGCCGACAAGGAAAAGTTTGTGACGGAGGCATATAAACGCCAGCAGGAGGAGAACCGACGGCTAGAAGAGGAGGAAAAGGCGCGCGAGGAGGCGGAAGCGAAGAAGAACAAAAATAAAGGCTTGGCGGGCTTCTACAAGCAAATGCTGGACAAGGGCGAAGAGGAGCATGCCGCGATGGTGAAGGCCGTGGAGGAGGGAAAGGGTAAGGATACGAATGTGGAGGGTGGCGAGGGAGAGAAGGAGAAGACGGCGACAGACAGAGCGAGGGAAATCAATGCGATGGGGGGAAATATTGTCATCAATGATGATGGAGAGGTTGTTGACAAGAGGCAGCTTCTGAAGGGTGGACTGAACGTCACAGCAAAGAAGAAGGCGGAGGTTCAGAAGGACAAAGTACCCCAGACAGCTCATGGGGCGAACCCCGCCGGCATTCCCAACAGAGGAGTGTTCAAGGCAGGCGGGAAGAGTGCTATGCGCGAGCGCCAAACGCGCATGTTGGAAGCTCAGCTCGAGGAAACACTGAAGCGGTCGAGGGAGGAGGAGGAGCAAGAGAAGGCCAAGGTTGAGTCGGTGGCGAAGAGCAGGAAGACCGAGGCGGATATTTCGAGCGCCAAAGAACGGTACCTTGCAAGAAAACGAGTAGCTGAGGAGGCGAAGAAGAATGGAGTCACGGAGAGCTGATAGTCGGATATTGTCCTTCGTCAATTGATACCCAGGACCCGGGCACTCTGATGCCCTGGTCCACTCTTTACACCGCCCTTAGGCCATCGTGATATACAGAGCTGCGAGCAGCCTCAAGTCCTCCCATATCGTACAAGATCCTTATGACCAAAGGTATATGCATCCGAATGTGCTCGAACTTGAGGGCGCCTCATAAGAAATTTAACCCAAAAGCGATGGGCCTCATGCCGTTGTTGTGCGGAAATTTACGCTGGCGCATTCCTCTGTCATGTCGCGAAGCTGTGACCCGACTCTTGTTGTAGCCTCTGGAGGAGAGTGGCATTGATTTTGTTCCAGGAATTGATGTATTTCTCCATGCAGAGCGCAGCGCAGGATGTCTCGCTGCTGGTCATGCTGGGCCCGGGCTTGGGCACGCACTTCTCGAAGCAATGCTCGTTCGCCCTCTGTTCTCTGATATTAGACTTGATACATTGACGTGCCAAAGCGGCAGAAGGATCAAGATTGAGAGCATACCTCGAACAGCTGGCGCGAATTGGCTGTGTTGCTCTCCACCAGCACTTGCCGAATAATGGCCTTCTTGACGGCGTCGGAGTCCATTTGTATTGGGTGGAAGCTCGGCGGCGGTGCGTACGTTTGCAATTATTAAATCTGGCAATTGTCCAAGGCGGCTGGCTGTCGTTGATCGGCGTTGATAAAAAAGCTCCAACGGGGGAGGTGTGGCGCAGTGAGGGTCTGAGGCTGGAGCTGGAAGCTCATACTTTGTAGTCGCAGGGGTAAGCTCAGCAAGGAAAAGGTGAGCAAGGGACCTTGCCACCCCGGCTTCTAGCCCGCACAGGCCTTCCTTCCCCTGGACCCGAAAAGGCCACCTGGGCAGCACCTCAATGCGAAAAGCATCATATTTGTTCCGCACGCCCAAAAACACTCACACTCGTTCGGGCCTTCAATTGTCCTCATAATCAACTATTGCGCCTTCGACTAGTGGACACGTCCGCTGCCTCCCCGAACGAATTCCTATTTCGATCCTCGTACCCGAAATCCAAGAGTCGTTGCGTCGGCATCGAGAACACAATGTTGCTGACGTCGGCACTGTCGGCCTTGTGGCTGGCCAGTTTTGCTCAGGGCGCGGTGCAAGCAGATGAGGATGGCACAGTCAAGAGCATAGGGGTATGGAGCTCCAATCTATCGATGGTTGCGCGAGGAATTACTCTTGCTAACGGCACACTCTAGCTCAGAACACACACCCTCGTACAGGTTCGCAACGACTTTGATAGAGGCTGCAGCGCCGGGCAAAGCTAATATGTGCACCTTTTACAGCCATATCTGGACTCTGACATGCAAAGTCGGTGGTATGACTTTGGGGGGGACACAATTGTTCGCACGGATCAGTATGGCTCCCTGTTGGATCTTGATATTGATGACTGGACTTGATTTCTGATGGCGCGTTCTGCTGCAGGTATATTCGCTTGACTTCGGACCACCCGTCCCAAACTGGGTGGCTCTTCTCCAGAGTACCCCTGACGGCTACGAACTGGGAGATCGAGGTGGAGTTCAAGATTCACGGCAAAAACACACTATACGGTGATGGCTTCGCAATGTGGCTCACCAAGGAGCGCGGAAAGCAGGGACCTGTGTTTGGAAGCGCCGACAACTTCGAAGGCCTGGGTGTCTTCTTTGATACGTATAAGAATAACCGCCCCGGTGTTGTCTTTCCCTACGTCATGGCCATGGTCGGTGACGGCAAGACATCGTACGACAAAGATACAGACGGCAAGGCCACCGAGTTTGCGGGTTGCTCCGCCAGGGGCATCCGCCACGCCAGCAACCCGACCAAGTTCCGCTTGACTTATTTCCAGGACAAGTATCTCAAGTTGGAGCTGCTGTACAAATCTGAGGACGAGTGGACACTCTGCTTCGAGACGAACGAGCCGCCCGCCATCCCACAGGTTGCATACCTCGGCTTCAGCGCCGAGACAGGCGAGCTGAGCGACAACCACGACATTATCTCCATCAACGCCAAGAACCTGTACACGACACAGCCGACCGGCAAGCCTACTCCTGGAAGTGGCAGAGGCCGGAAGGCTGTTACCCCGGAGGATGGAAGCAGTTGGACCTGGTTCTTTTTCAAGATCTTCTTCTTCTGTGCTCTAATCGGTGGTAGCTACGTCGGATACACCGCCTGGAGGACAAACAGTAAGCGGCATCGGTACTAGGGAGTGGCTGGATGAGTGTGAGAATGAGCTATATGAAAGATGTTACAGGAAGAATACTCTTACATACAAATTTTCTGCATGGCGCGGAAAGGGCATGGGACCTTCTTTTGTTGTTTATTTTTTTAGGTAAGAAATTGGGGACTGGTGTCAAGATGATTCTCGAGCTGATTGCGATGGTAAAACGAGCTCCGCCGTATACCATTAAGTCCTAAAAAGCGAACGGGGGGTTATGGCGTCCATACCTGTCTACTCAGTTGCGATGTTTTGGGACAATCAGAGTCTTTTCTATTTGGTGCAGGGACTGTTGTCATGGATAGCTTGCGCGAGGTGCTCTCGTATGCCCACCGTCCACTCCCAACCTTCTCCCGAAAGCTAAGGCAGGCAGCATGCAGTGCCCATCACATGAACGTAGCGTGGACCGAAACGACGTCCGGGACATGAGATGGATGACCCGCGAGAGGCCGTGCCGTGTAAAGCAACGTGCCGCGTGCGGCTGTAGTATGGATGCTTGACTTGTCTGTAAAAGTGCCCAAGGGCGATCAGCGCAACCGAAAATCGGTAGCATAAAGTGAAAGCTCTAGTCGAAAATTCTCAGGGCATAGAAAGCCCACCGAGCATATCTACTCGCGGAGCAGAAGGCAGAACGACTCATATCTCGTCCAAGCCCATCCTTGGCCGACAATCTTTGCGCGCTGTAATGACGCCTTGATCGTCAATGGCTTATCTGGACACTTGATGCTCGAGGGAGCCTCCCCCCCTCTACCCCACCGATGCGAGTCGAAGTGATTGGATGTGCAAGACCATGACGCCGCGCAGCTCCGCCCTCGGCAGAGGCCCAACCCCTGCTGGGTGGGAAGCCCCACCATCCCAAACCCCCTCGCTTGCTTCCCACGCTTCCCACGCTTGCTGGGAGCTGGGATGCGCTGCCTCCGGCCGGCGCTGCCTCGAAAACCAAATCCTGAGATACTCTCCGGCCCCAATGACGGATTACAGCGCACCTCCGGCCTCCCAGGACGCCAATTGACTCAGGAGCTGACTCCTGGTGCACCCGAGGCCAGAGTTTGGTTGGGATTCAAATGAAGATGCGGCGTGCTGAGGTCGAAATCTAAGGGTTGACAAGACCACAAAGCCCAAGCAAAGCGCACACATGCTACCCCTCCCCCTCCTTCTTGTCTTCCTCTCAAAAGCAATGCGGTGCAGCCTCAGGAGCAGCAAGGCGAGACAGGGAAGAGGGCAAAACCCCACTTCCATCGACGCCCACGACCTGACCTGATCCGTCACCCCTCTCCCGCTGCGTCAAGCAACGTCCCAGCACACCCAACAGCAGGGCTGTTCCCCCCAAGGTACCGATCGCTCATACCTGCCACCACCTAGCTATCCTAGCCGAGCGTCCTTTGCAGCAACCAAGCAACCTACCTTGTTTGATCCCGTCAAGCTCGACCATTGCTTCTTCTCCTCCCGCTACTCCAACGCTCCAGCTCCGGGCTCCCACATCAGGTCTTAGTTGCTTTCGCACTCGTCTTGCGCCCGCGCGTGTCGTCTTCGCTACCATCATCACTATCATCGTCTTCGGCTCCCATACGCTCTGCAGTCAAAATTGTCGAGTCTTGTGTACCCACGCTGAACGGCAACGCGCGAGCCGCAACCGCAACCGATAGGTCGCGCATCTGTCCGCCGCGATCATCCGATTCCTGGGAGAAAAAGCAATCTGCAAGGGAGACGGAAATACGAAGCTGTTCAGGACGAAAGGATTGCTTGCTCCCTAGCTGCTGCCCCCAGCAAATATCTCCGAGCTTGTCCTTCCCGCCGTTACGACTTCAAGACAACAAAACACAGACAAAGTAACTCCTCTTTGTGCCACGCCGTGAGCCAACCGCTGATAGGGGCTTCGCAAGCTTCAAGACTGTCTGTTACATATCACACTGCGCCGGCTCTGGTCGCCACGCGCTCACTTTAATTTGCGCCTGTTTCCAAGCCTTAAGGTTCCGGTTACAAGTTTCCTGCCGCGCCAGTCGACCCGGGGACAACGGTGATTTTGCAGTTTTCCGCGCGCTTCCCGTTATCCGCCGGTGTCGCTTCCAACGGTTCGCCGAGCCTCTCCGTCTGGCGGCTTTTATTAATTGGCCCGTCAATTGATTGCCGTGCAGCCTCTCAAACCCGTAGGCTCCGTTCTCCATTCCTGGCCGTGACTTATCCAATTAGACGGTCCCGGCCTTGCTCGGCTATCTCGACTAGACGTCCTTGATGCCTACCCTACCTGGCTTCCTCACGCTTAAGAAGAAGAAAACGAGGGAAGGCAATACGGACTCGTCGCAGCCTAGCAACCCGACGAGCCCCGTCACGCTTACCACAGCCAAAGTGCTCGATCAGCAGACAGCCTCTGCACCCGTGTCGCAGACCGTTGCGTCACAGGCGCCTTCCATCTCTGCTGCCGCGAGCAGACAGACCCAGTCCGAGGCGGCTGATCCGCTCGCAATGAATACTCTACCGCTCCAGCAACCCTTCTCGCCGCCCCAGCATACTCCATCGCCTGGGACGGAGCCACAGAACCTCCCTCGCATATCAAATCTGATCAATCCTCCTCAACACGACGGCAGTGCCCCCTATATGCAACGATTTGTACCATCACCCGCAGACGGCGGGGCTACTTCCGTGCCTCAACCCGGCGCGATGGCTCCACCACAGCAGCAGCAGATACAGAACCAGCAACTACAACAGCCGCATGCTCCATTCGAAGACCAGCCTCGCGTGACGAAGGGAAAGTACTCCCTCGCAGACTTTCAGATATTGCGGACTCTTGGGACGGGTAGTTTCGGCAGGGTCCATCTCGTTCAGTCAAAGCATAACCAACGGTTCTACGCCGTCAAGGTGCTGAAGAAGGCCCAGGTGGTGAAGATGAAGCAAGTTGAGCATACCAACGACGAGAGAAAGATGCTGGGCGAAGTCAAGCACCCTTTTCTCATCACGCTCTGGGGCACGTTTCAGGATTCGAGGAATTTGTACATGGTCATGGACTTTGTTGAGGGCGGAGAGCTTTTTTCACTGTTGAGGAAATCAGGGGTAAGATGCATTCACCACCCCGACCAGACCTTGGTTTTGACACTGCGTTCAGCGCTTTCCCAATCCGGTAGCAAAATTCTACGCCGCTGAGGTCACGCTGGCCCTAGAGTACCTACACCAGAGGAATATCATCTACCGAGATTTGAAGCCCGAGAACCTCCTTCTGGATCGCCACGGCCATCTGAAGATAACTGACTTTGGCTTTGCCAAGCGGGTACCGGACAAGACATGGACGCTGTGTGGTACCCCTGATTACCTAGCTCCGGAGGTTGTTAGCAACAAGGGGTACAACAAATCAGTTGATTGGTGAGGCACTCTCTTACCGCCGGCCCGGATCGATGGCTGACAAAACTCGGCAGGTGGTCTTTAGGGATTCTGATATATGAAATGCTGTGCGGTTATACGCCGTTCTGGGATGCCGGGTCACCTATAAAGATATATGAAAACATCATCAAGGGCAAGGTCAAGTATCCTGCGTATATCAACCCTGACGCTCAAGATCTGCTCGAGAAGCTCATCACAGCCGATCTTACGAAGAGACTCGGGAACCTGTGGCACGGATCTCAAGATGTGAAGGACCATCCATGGTTTCAAGAAGTCACGTGGGATCGCCTGGGGAGGAAAGACATCGACGCACCTTACACACCCCCAGTCAAAGCAGGGGCGGGAGATGCAAGTCAGTTCGACAGATACCCCGAAGAAACGGAGCGGTATGGTCAATCGGGTCATGACGAGTAAGTTTTACCATTGCGCAGTCGGATTGGTTGCTGCTTCACACACTGGACGTACTAACCGACGGCAGATACGCACACCTTTTTGTGGATTTCTGAATACGCCGGTAGTCACTCCAGCTAAATCGATCGCGTCTGTGAGAGAGGGCACTTTTGGCGACAGCCTTCCGCTGATACTCTTATAACCCCCCCAAGCCGTTGTAGGAGGGAACGCCCTTTGGAAAAGCCTGATACATCCAAGTGCATCGGCTAGGCCGGACATAAGAAGCCTACCTGGGTTGGCTGAAGTTTCTGTGGACGAAAGATACATGGGATAGCTCCAGCGACGATGATAATGACTGAATGGACCTTGTACGAAGCCGGGGCCGGTGTCCTGAGAACCCCGGTTTGGCACTTCGGGATGGATGAAAAAAGATGCCGCTTTTGGGGGGGGGGGGGGGGGAGGGAAGTTCAAACAAAAGATACTGCCTGCCTATGAAGAAGACCTACACGACATCGCTACTGTTGTAACAGAGTTCTCTCCCAATGTCCATAGCTATGTGAAAGCGTTTCTTTTGCAGTGTGACTCGCTCCCCGACACACACAACGTACTACCTCTCAGTATTCAAGCAGGACTTATGAACACGCATCTACACTGTCTTCGTTCGCCTGTCAGAAGAAAACCCGCAGAGTCCTACCTACCGCAGCCGGGAGGGCCCTAAGCCACAGATCTGTCAGCATCGACCCCCGCACCGCAAAGGTGTGGCCCGTTCCCGGGCCTCCCTCGCGGCCCCACCCAGCGAATGGGGGACGCTTACAGGGGTGTAGCTTGGAGCACTTCAAGAAGGTGGGGATAACAGGGAAGATTGAAAGGCTGGGGAGATTTACCACCACGAAGCTTTCTCGGCCGCAACCGAAGATCCATCTCACTCACGCCTCTTTTGGACTTCTTTCTTGGGGAAAGTTGCGATTGTTGCTTTGGACAATTTTGCTTGGCTTGCGGCGAGCGGCTATTCCCCCGAACGATTGTACTCGACACTGATTGGGAGAAAAGGACAGGGGAAAGCTTGCTTGCTGTGGTGTTTGTCAAGGGCGTTTTCGGCGCAGTGTTTATTGAGGTTTGAAATTGGGAAAGGGGGCCAGCGCCAGCAGCGAAGATGGACGACTACATGTTTCAGTCTTATGTCAAGGACTGCAAATGTGTGACTGAAGCGACGAGCTATCTCGAGGTTCTGAACTACTCGGTGAGTGTTGCTCGGGGTGTAGCTTCTTCAATTGGTGAGGTGGGGTGGGGATGGGGATGGGGATGAGCGTTTGTTGAAGATGCTGGTTACGTATCTGGGGGGACGGTGGATCGCTGACCTTTAACTTTGTTTCTAGGATCCCTTGCTCAACACGATTGAGGAGCATCGATTCCGCGGGGACGAGCTACCTGATGAGTTTAACAATTTCCTGCATCGACGAGTGAGTTTGATCGGGCGGGTGAGCCTCATCGTTTGGCAAGTGCTGACATGCGTCGATAGGGAGTTTTCGCGCCACGATCCAAGCTTAAGCCCGGAGTCACGCTGGTTAGCGGTATACGACTGATGTAAGTCAATGGATGCAGGAATTCGCGGAGCTGCTGATCAGCGGCTGATACTGATGTTGTGAGCACTTAGACTCCAGCAAAATGCCCAACATCCAGAGACATTCACACCACGGCACCTCTCTCTAACCCATTCGAGCTATGAGGAGATGGTTCGCGTCATGCGCCTACCCTTTCGTGCCATTGAGGGGACCAGCGTCGTAGGGCCCTTTTTCTGGTCCTCGCTTGACCAGGACGATGATGATCCGCATCTGCGTAGGGCTCCCACAGCCCATAGCAACGGTTTTTGATGCTGACGATAGGCCTTAGAAATTATCTTCCGGAAGTCAGATGTACGCAAAAAGGGCCGGACCCGCGGGTGGGAGGCAATGCTGTCGCACTCCTTCAGGACGGGCATCACATCAGGTTTCGCCAAGGGCACCGAGTCATCCGACATGATGAAGGCCATCGATCATCTCAAAGCCTGCGCCCAGCAGGTGATGCACCCGCTCCTCCTCCCGATCATCATCTTGAGCCATGACCTCTCGGCCAAGAACGACCAAAAGCAACGCGAAGCACGGGAGTGGCTTCGCAAGCTGGAGCACGCTGTCAGCATGCGTGATGAGGTGCTTCCCGAGGAGAGCCGTTACATTAAGGAGTCAATGGTCGACCTCGATCAAATCAATCGCGATCTTGTTGAATGCCACTCCCAGGTGCTGTGGAAGCGGCCGCAGGCGTACCAGGAAATCATCGTTACCATGCACAAATCTATGAGCAGCTTCTGGGACAAAGCCAGTACGGATCCGAAATACGGCGGACAGAGCGGAGAAGTTCACAAACTTCATCGGAGCATGGATTCGAGACTGGAGTTTTATACTGCAAAGCTCAAAGGGATAGAGAACTACGCCCACACGACGCTTGAGAGGCTGCAGATTCAAAGGGCGGCAGTAAACCCATCCTTTCCCCAGCCACTCTTGGTCACTTGACTAACAAGCATCAGCTGTATAACATCATCGCTCAGAAGGAGTCCAAACTCGGCTTCCAAATGGCGGCCGAGCAGAGGCGACTAGCACACGCCGCGAAGCGCGACAGCACATCGATGAAGACGCTTTCCCTCCTGGGTGCCATTTTTCTCCCTGCCACATATTTGGCGTCCGTGTTCAGCATGACTTTCTTCAATTTCCAGAACCAAGATAATGGTGACAACAGCGGCGGAAGCAAAAATGGGAACAGCGGTGGAAGCAGCGATCCGAGTGGCGGAATCAGCGAGCCTGTGGTGTCCAAGGACCTATGGATCTACTTCGTTATCACTATCCCGCTTACGCTGTGTGTTGTCCTCTTCTGGCGCTGGTGGGACCAGCGCCGGGAAAAGCGCTACGCCTTAGAGGATGCCGATATAGAGACGGGCATCGAACTGATGGAGCAGCAAATCATGGAGAACATGCGCAAGCGAACTATGAACAAGGCACGTACATGGGGAACTGATATTAGAGCATCACCCACGTGGATCAGCGATGCTACCAAGTCGATGACAGGCTAGCAGCTTTTATCCGAGAAAGGGGGTTCGGGAGGCGTGGGAGAAAAGGAATGTTTTGATGGGCGCGCTTTGTCTATTTTTTTTTTTCTCCGCTTCAGCGATGTTGTTGCTCACCTGAACGACTTCACGACTTACGATTACGATGATATATAGAGCATGGCTGATATACCGTGTGATTGCCCGTTATACATACGCAGCTTTGTTAATACATACGATACCCTTTCAGGGTGACCCCACTCGGTATATCTGTGTCATAAATGTTGGTATTGATACAATATATATACATCTGAGAAAAGAAAATAGAACCCAAAAAGAGATGGTCTAATACACCATGCAGTTCCCTTTTTCAACCGTCTAAGTTGTGACACATAGATCATACAAGTGTTTACACAAGCGCCTGCCCCATAAACATGCTCTCCTTCACCTCAGCGACAATATCTCTCCTGTCGCCCCGGCCCACAAGCACGATTCCTCTCCCGCGTCTCCCCATTCGCCCGGCCCTGCCCAAGCGGTGGATAAAGTCGATGGACGTGTGGGGCACATCGTAGAGCACAACGTGCCTGACAGCAAGGGTGTCAATACCGCGGGACGCGAGATCAGTCGCCACAATAACTTTGGTGTTGGGAAGGTGTCTCTTTCCTGGCGTCCCGGACTTGGAATCGTCGGTGTAGAGGGTCTTAGCGATGCGCAACGGCTCACTGGACGTGAACGAGGCCAGCATCTCGGACTGGCGAAGCTCAGGTGAATCGCGGTGCAGGGCTACCGCATCGATGCCCTTGGTGATGAGATAGTCCGCCACTTCGCGGGTGGTTTCCCGCTCGTTGACGAATACCATGATGCGCTTGACATCGACCTCGCCGGGGGCGACGTCATGGCGGGAGGAGTCCTTGGCGATGGACCAGATGGCGTCGGCGCAAGCGAGCATCTTGTTGTTGCGGTAGGGGTCCCTAGATACGTCGATGACGCCGAGCTGCACGCGACGCGGGATAGCGTGCAGGTTGGGCGTGGTGATGCGTGTGATGTTGGGGAAGCGCTCAGCCAGGTAGTTGTCCAGGCGCTTCGGGATGGTGGCGGAGCAGAGCACGAGATGGCGCAAAGTGGGCATAGCACGGTCGACGATGGCGGTTGTCTCAGGCGCGAAGCTACGGTCCAGCAGCGAGTCGGCCTCGTCGATGACGAGGTACGAGACTCGCGACAGAATGTAGGGGTCTGATTCAGCGATGCTGGCGAGTAGGTGGGGCGTCGCGACGATAAGATCAACGCCCATCGGGTTGTACAAGTTGTTCCGGATCTTGAGGGGGTCGAGATTGGCCGACAGCGGACGGGCTTTAAACTTCGCCATGTGCGCGAGAGACTTGGCGGCGCGGATGACCTGGTCGACCAGCTCCGATGTTGGCACCAGGACGACGACGCGCGGGCGGGCCATGTTCGGATTTGGTTCGAAATTCTCGATCCATGTTGATAGGGGCTCGTCGCCGTGCATCTTTTTCTCCTTCTCCAGCCTCTCGTTGTAGGCCTGCAACGCTGTGTCTTCGGCCTCAGCCTTCTTCAGTGCATTGATGGCCGGTAGTAGGTACGCCAGCGTCTTTCCGGATCCTGTCTCGGCGGCAAGCAGGAACTCCTCCCTGGGCACGACGCCGGCAGCAGCAGCGTCTGCCGGAGCCACCGCGCGCTTCCGCATCTTCGGGCCTATCCTCTGTCCAAGAAGCGCCGGGATAGCTAGCTTCTGCACCGGCGTCGGCTTGATATCCACCATTCCCCTCAACACGTCGGCTGCTATGGCCTCTTTCAGCACTGGCAGGAGGTCGAACTGATCAAAAGACTCCACGTGCGCCAGCTTCTCCTTGATGGTCGTACGCTGGCCGTACCCGATGGTGGTAAGCGAGCGCTGCATGTTCATGGCTTTGAATGTCCTCTTCCCTCCCTTCTTCTTCTTTTCCCTGTCCCTATCCCTATCCTTCTCTCCGGCGACCAAGCTCACGGCGGTGGGAGTGAGGTCGCGGGTTTTAGCCACGGCCACCCTTCGCGGCGGCGGGATATTGGCGACGGTTCTGTTCATGGCAGCAAATGGGCCGGCGAGCCTATTCCTCGACCTCTTGGGAGAATCACTCGTTCGGGGTGGCGGTGACCTGTCGACGCGATCCGACAGAACCATGCGCGATGGAGTGCCTCGGCGCTCTCGCCGCGTCGCGATCGTCCTTGAGCTCTGGTAGTTGACCCATGACAAGCTCGACCCGGCGCCAGCTCGGCCCGGCGCGCCGGCAGAGCGGCAAATCAAGCAGACCGATTCTCGTGCCGTCTTCCACATAATTGCCGTCTGTGGTCGCGGAGGATAAAAAGTGCTGTCAGGCTGCTCCTCCGTTCATCAAATTTGGGAACCGAAAGCTGCGAAAGATTTCTGCCATTGTTCACCACCCATGCTCCAATGTGGGGATTGTGGGGCCGAGCTTGGACTGGGGCCCCTGTTCACAACTGTCCAGTGGCAGGCGTCTTGACTGTTGAAGCAAACGTGACGCGCTAAAAGTCGACACATCTATCCAGACACGGAAATGCCAATTAACACTCTTCCCCGGACATAATTAGAGGTTGATGATAGGCTTACAGTATGGAAAAAGTTCCTACAACCCTCCCTATTTCTACACAACAATCTCAGTTTTGCCTCTGCAATCTGTGCGTCCACCCATTACGGATCAGTCGCCTGGGTCTCAAACCCCCTTTCGCCTGCCTTGCCGGCGTCAGCCCGCCAGAATCAAACATCAGACTCGAATAAGTTCCGTATAGTTAATCCCCGCTCGCACTCTTCAGTGTCCATCTGTGCCTTTGATTTTCCACAATCCAACACCCATGAACACCGCTGCCGTGCCTGCTGTCAACACCCTATGAAAGACGAGTCAACCGATGAAAGGGGCGTGCTGCTTGCATAATTCGCATTCGCCGGTGCTAATCTTACGTCTTCCGCCTGCCGCCGCAAAGCTTGCTGATGAAACCACCGATCCAGTCCACAAAGAGAAGTCTGAAGAAAGCTTTGAACCAGCCGCCCTCGTGCTCAGGCGGTATCGCCGCCGAGGAAATCGAGCCTCGTGTGTTGACCGGCTCGGCTTGCCCATCCACTGTCTTTCTTAGCCGAGTCGTACTCCCATTACTCCCCCGGTCTACCGCAGTAGTTGAAGTATCTCCAAGGACTCCGCCAGCAGTTTCGTCCGCACTCGTGGGCTGTTCGATCACTATTCGTGGGCTCTTCGTTCGATCTCCGTTGGAGGTGGATGGCTGCTGTGGCTGCGGTGCTGTATTAATTAAGACTTGGTCCACATGCTCGGGCAGCTTCGGGTCGTTGCTCTCTGGGCTGTCCAGCGATGGGTGTGGAGCACTGCTTGGAGACCCCGCGTCAACAGGCGAGAGAAGTTTACAATTCTCCTCCCGCGAGCTCGAGGGCGTCTTCATGGCTACTCCTTCGTCCTCGTCGCTCCCGGGAGCCTGAAATGAGTTCCGTAGAGGGGATCGTCCGCGGGGAGTCGACAGCCGCACCACGGAAGAAACTTTGCCCTCTTCCGCCGGATCTGGTTCCTCTACTATGGCTTGGAGAGACGCTGTTGATGAATGAGCCGACGTCATAGAACCTCGTGGTGATCTCGTCACGTCCAATCGCCTTGTGGAACGAGAAACCACAGGGCTCACCGGCAGAGGCGACAAAACGAAATCAACTGAGTCGTCCGTTCCCCTCCGCGACATTCCCACAAGAGGGGAAAGGGGGCTTCCTTCGAACAAAGGTTGGTCTGCGTCAAGACCTATAACAAAGTTCAGCTGAAGAGTCCCAATTTCAGTGCAAGGCACCTTGACCGGGAGAAGTAAAGCTTCTTTCAGCTCCAACACAGCATTCAAGACAAAACGAAGGAATAACCGCTCAAATAAGCCACTCACCAGTCTCCAGCTTCCGCACCGTGTCGATGATATCTTCCCGGTTGGATGGAAAGCGTTCCAAGGTTGGGTCATTGACGTCGATATCGTCTTGATCAATGTCTTCGTCTTCTAACACCTTGGAATCGCGGTGGTGATCCTCAACCACATCGTTTGAAGCATCATCGTACATACCAAGTGCTTCGTGGGCGAAGAGTGGCGGCTGATTACTGATCATGTCGTCCTCATCGAAGAAGGCGTGTTTCGAATGGGAGAATCCGTACCTAGGTTCGCCATCCAGGAGGATGTTGAATCCGGAACCGGGCTCCCAGAGCCGTTAGTTTGGCTGTTCTGCATTTGAAACGGCTTACAAGACTCCTACCTCTGCGCTATCCAAATCTCTCGCGGTATCTGCAACCTCTGCTGCAGTTCTCGCAACCTCTACAATGGGAGTAGACGACAGCCGACGGTAACCAATTTCCCCCGCCAGTTCGTCGGGAACTGGCGTCTCCGGCTTCTCCGTGTTAAGAAGGGCGGCGGAATAGGCTACCTCCGCAGCAACACTGGCGTAGGTTGGAGTACTAGCACCGTGCGCAGTAACGTTGGCATACATTGGGGTGGTGGCACCAGAGTGAGATGCCAGAATGTGTTTCGCAAGGCCATCTGGTATCTTGTCGACAGCAAGGCGATTATCTTTATCATCGAGATTCACCGTCTTGGGCGAGTCGGCACCAGTACGATCCTTCTGCTCACTGACACTCGGAGTTTGGTCAGTTTTGGTTGGCCTACCAAAGTTAGCACAAGGATAATATGATGATCAGCCCTGCACTTACCCCTGAGGGTGTTGGACTTCGAGCTCATGGTTCGTGTTGCCGGCATCATCGGTTACGGTTGGCATGCCCTGGTGCAAAACCCACCAGTCACCAGCCCCGACGCGAAACTTATACTGGATCTTTGACCCCGGCTTGGCAGTTACTTGTTTCGTGAAGGTATGCTCTCCGTCGGCATCGGTCGTGTAGTCCATCTCGTAGGCTTTCCATGGGGGATCTGAGAACGTCCCAGCGACGTAGATTGGCGGCTGCGTGCCTGGTTTTTGGTACGTGATTGAGGCCGATGCCATAGTAGCGGGCAATTATAAAGGTCGGGTATTTGGGGGACAAAGGGTCGACTATTGAGGCATGTGTTTGATGCTAGTATTATTTTCTCCGACGATACTGGGCAGCACTCGAGCGGGCGGGAGGAGGTCGACGACGCAAGCCGTGCTGCGGCGCGGGTGTTCGAATTCCTAGTTCGATTTTAGCTGACTGTAACTTCGTCAGCAGAGGTCGCCGGGTGCTGTAGACACAGGCTTTGAGGATGGAAGGGGAGAACCTCACACCACTGGGCCTTGGCTTCCCAGTCCACCCGTAGCGTCAGGCCACTCGATGCTCGATAAAGAACCACTTCAATGGAGGGGCATCGTTCCACAGCAGGGCACTGGAATGCAAAAGGGAGACGGTAGTAGATAAGAGTGAAGCTCCGGTCAACCGGCCCGCCGATCTTAGATGAGTTGATTCAATTGATTTCTCATGGGCAGATGGTGGCGGGATGGACAGAGGGACGGGGAAGTGAGGAGACGACGTGCAGCAAGGAAGTGAAAGCCTTCGCACCTCTAGGAGTTCCAAGACAGGGATTGGATGGCTTCGCTTTCAGGGCAGTCCTTCATCTGCCAGCTGCCCTCGACGCTGGCTTTGATTGAGATTGGACTATAGAATAAATAATACATTCCAATACCACTTTCGCGGTAGGCGTTTTCTCCATTCCCAACTAGTTTTCTTACATTGCTCTTTCCTGTAGTAAATACGGCACGGCTAGCTTTTGATGAGAGCATTATGAGGTGGCACTTACACCTGTGGGCAACTTCATTTGGGGCTGCCCCTCCCAAAACAGGGCTGACCGCTGGGGCTAACCAGCTTCCCCGCATTATTTCGTCACCAGCCCCAAGACCCGCCTGCCCACCCATTATTTCCCCACCAGGTTCCATCTTAGACTGCCGCTGGTACGGAGAAGGTGTCTGTCAAACCTTCTAACAGAAAGTAGCTACCAGAGCAGATGTTAGCTATACCGGTATGTGTCGAGATACTATGCTTTCACTAGATAACAAATATGGGGTTAGATTGCTTGTAGGAATCTACCGTTGACTAAACCAAGAGCGAAAACTGACATCGCTGCTGCAATGGTGACTGCGCTCCACGTACATGCTTCTGCAACCCACGGCCTATGTGTTGGGTGTTTCTTTCAATGCAGACTTTGGACTCTTCATTCTGCCCATATACAGCACTAGCTCCTTCCGCTAGTCGACCAGTCAAGCAAGCACGTAACGTATGGATCTCTTCTGCCAACCTTCTTTCCAACAGTGGTAAGCGGTCAGGCCCGGCAGTATCTCCAAGTTGCCTGCCGGAGTTCGCTTGGCATTGGCTATCGGGCGCCGACCCCAGAACAGCTCAGAGACATTCCGACCATCACCACTACTGGGTCCACGCAAGTACCTACGCAACTGCACGCTTGACGTGTCTCGCCATGTCTCTCCTCCCGCCTGAAACGATCCAGGTCAAGCGCAAACGTGGCGCCGACGCTGACGACGGACCTGTTGACTTCCTCCGTTCGTCACGCCCAATCCAGAATCCACCCTCCGCTCTGTTGTTGCCTTGCTGACAGCTGCGACCAAAGGTGTCGAGGGAAATAAGCGGTTTCGAAGCCTCTCGGGTGACGCAAGTTGGGTATACCAGCGCAAGCAAGTCGACGCCCAGCAAGTCGACCCCTGTGCCTCGCCTTCACGCCCTGTTATCCACCCAACCCATGATGGAGAGGAAAACCGGCCCATCAAGTCGCTGCGAAAGCCTACCACAAGAGGTCCAACCGCAACACTGCCAGCACCGGAACCCTCAGAGTTGCACAGTGCAGCAAATGAAAGGGTCCGGCGGTTCCATCTATCCAAAGAGCAGTTGTCTGTGCCAGCTGTCACAACGCCATCATCAAGAAAGCGTGGCGCCCCGGCCGTGTTTGTCGAGCGAAGCGCCAAGAAGCAAAAGGATGAACCGGAGCCCAAGATACCCATTCTCACACAGGGACTCACGACTACTTCCCGAAATGCACCAGTCGATGCCGCACTGGACGAGCGTCCCCCAACACCCACGTCCCCCGACCGCATGGCTACGGGTGTCGCTGATGCCCAACGGCCCGGTCAAACGAAGTATAAACGCCCTGGCACCAAAGCCCGCGCTAATAAGACGTCATCAACCGCAAAACCAAGTCTGCCCCCCTCTCTGCTTAAGCGCGAGGGTCTTGACATGGATGAACTTGCCCGGGACATGGAAGCATACACCCTCAGCCACATAACCGCGAATCTCGATCGAATGGACGTCGGGAACTCTAGGGTCAGGACCGCTGACCAAAGCCCCGGCTCGGCCAAGAAGTCCCGGTTTAAGCCAAAGGCGCCGGCAACGCGGTTTGCCGAGCGGCACCCCGAGTATGTGGCCGAGCGGGAACGGGCGAAAGCCGCTGCCGTGGATATTGTGATGGCCGACAAGGACAGTGATTCGACAGACGACGACGATTACGTGCTTGAGACGTATGAGCGTGTCCCCGCCAGCCGGCTCAGGGACCAAGCGGTCCCCCCGCATCGTGTGGGACTCTTAGTTTTTGACACGGAGCCGGAGCGAACCGAGTTCTTCTTCGGAAACGAGGGAGACAGCTCGGATGAGTTTCTAGAGGATGATGAGGACGAAAATGGTAAGTCTCAAGAGCAAAGGTGACTGTCGGACTCGACGATTGACAAGTATCAATAGCCGAGAACTACTACACAGCAGATTACCCCGATGAGGACCTCGACTGGGATGACCAGTTCGACCGTAACCCATACCGCTTCGCGACTGGCAACGGATCTGACAAGGATGAAGAGGAAGAAGAAGACGAGGATGGCGAAGATTCTTGGGACAAGATCGGTGACGAGGCACGAGGCATGGCTTTTTGATGTACAGAAAGGGCATCCTGGAAAGCAAATCATGTACATAATTCGAGGGTGCCAACTGCGCCTCCCAGATGTAGGGAAGGGATTCATACGAATGCAGGAAGCTCCTGTAAGGATAGAGCAAGGTCTTGGAGGATTGTAGCAAGGTTCTGTACAAACAAAAACATCATATTGTCATTTGGCAGTGTATTAGTCTACCGCAAGACCATCAAAAGGCAGCACGTTAGCACCAAATACCGATAATAAACTAGGGTCATATTCGACCATATTATAGTTGTTTTCTACTACTTTCGGAAACCCCCCGATCCATGTATCATTTTCTCCTTGCCCATTTTCTTTGCCCGCGCAACGACCTTGGTTCGGCCACTCATATAACATGCCCGATATCATCATAGGATTAGTATTACAAACTGAGGAAAAAGTATAGAGCAGAACCACAATTCCTTATCAAGGCGAGAAGAGACAAGAGGAGGCACAGAGGTAACCCAACAGTGAACCACCTATACCGTCATTCCCAATCATTATATCCTGACATACCATAAACACTGAGAACTGACGTGCTCGTCGTGGCGCAGTTGTCGCAATAAACTCATAACTGGTTCACACACATAGGAATCCCAGACTGAAACCCTAGCCCCTTTGTTTTGAAGGAGGTATTATCCTTTACCACATAGATAGAGAGATGATAGAGGAAAAGGGACATATCGTATAGAAGAAGAGATACACCGTCCACCTTTAGTACACACAGCCGTATCGTATCAAACACCGACGTAAGCAGAAGAGCATGTGATGAATAGGACGGAAAATGAACAAAAACAAGCCATTATGTCAAGTATCCACGTAGATACTCAGTTCTCTGGCGCGACCGTCTCTCCGCTGTGTTTTTCTCTTGTCAGCGGCTATTCAAAAGGTTATATCACCTCAGGGGGTGGATGTGAACTTACCAGCTAGTCTTGTTTTCTCGTCGTGTTGATGCTCGCGGAGGATCCATGGATGATCGCCGGACACCACCTCCTCGGGAAACCTCTCGGACAAAGGAACCGTGCGGTCGCGGCACTTCACTTCGTGTATCCTATATCTGACACCCCCTTCAAGAGGGTAGGGATCTTTGCTGACCACTTTTTCGTTCCTCAGCTCCTCCTTGGTGAAAGGTCCAAAGTCTAGCAACCCTTTGGAGTCTAGGGCCGGAATCCGGGCGTTGAGGCGATAATACTGGCACTGAACCCCTCCGGTGGTGCGGAGCGGATTGTCAGGAAACCATTTTTTGAAGTGTTCCTCTGTCTCCGCCCAGGATAGTCCTCGGTCGACAGTGTGGTAAATAATAAACAGGCTTTCGATGAAATCGTATTTCTCATTGCACCTTTTCGATTCATCATCGCTGGTGCGTCCCCTCTTGAGTTTTCGACTTGGCGGTTTGGCTGTGGTCACCTCGACAAACGGGCAAAAAGACCTGTCGGGGCTAGTCTCGTTCGTAGATCCTTGGGAGATATCTCGTGCCCGGAAGTGCAACTCTCGGCTGGAATCTTCGGCTGGCTGCTTTTGGCAGATCCGCTTGGACCTCTCATAGGGCTCCTGTCCGTGGTTTCGCTTTTTGGATTGGCTGGAGCGATAGGAATGCCTCACTGGGGTGCGGCAGGACCGGTGTAGGTAAGTCAGGTCATCATCGTGATGTTCGGGCTGGTACAGGTGGGCAAGACTCGGCTGTCGTGACTGCGGGGGGGTTGGAAGTGTGCAAGGTTCAAAGCTAGGAAAGCGGAAGTGAATGGACGGCGTGTTTGGTGAGAGCGAGGGCGTAGGCAGACCACCGCTAGAGTACGAGGAGATGGAGGAACGATTCGAGGACGGCCTACAACTTTGGTAGTGGCTGTTTGATGGTGGTACTTCCGCTAGAATGTGAGAGATTGGAGGAAGTCGCTGACCGATCCTGTGTTTTGTGGCGTCCTCGGGGTCAGTCCTCTGACAAGGCATGCGTTGTCCCCCATACTGAGGCTCCGAGAAGCGTATATACGGGTGAGGAAGTTGTCTGTCGAGAACATCTGGTGGAGCTATTTCGGTTCGGGAAGTCGGGAGTGTTGGGGGCATCCTGGGGGTAGGAGGCGGCGACAGAACGGGGCGCGCAATGATGCCGGGTAGCTTGATCCCGGCATTCGAGTAAGGTCCCGATTCCGGCCATTGTGAAAGGTGATGAGTCGACTGGTGAAGATACATATTGGCAGTGGTTCGAAGAGATAGTCAGAGGAGGTGCGTAGGAATGTTTCGTCTCACTCCACAGAGCGAGCGCGAGAATAAACTGCACAGAGGGTTCAGAGAAGGCAAGTAAGTTGAATATGCCGTATCCCCGGGAAGAGGATCCGCAGCCGTTCTTGATATACATGACGAACCGTCCGGCAGGTCGAGTCGCTTGAACTACTGGGCCCCCTGCGGACGACTCGACGAGCGGCTCGACTCGGTGGCGATCCTTCCCCGCCGCATCTGATAGCACCACCCACATCTGCGATGTGCTGCATATCGAGTAGCGTACACGTCCGATCTGAAGAGGGGTGGGGGGGAGGGGGGTGCAGAGATTACGGCCCTACCAGGGTACCTCGTCCGTCAGTGACGGGCGTCTGAGATGTCGCCATGGACGTGACGCTAGGATGCTTGTATTGCAAGCTGGTCTGCCACTGGCAGTTGACTTGGCTAATTGGCCTATATCTGCGGTCGAAGCCACTAAGAGAAAGGTGCCGCCAGTCCAGCCCCCCCAGCGGCCCAAGCAACGGGAAACGGGGGCTAGAGGCCAGAGGGCGTCCCGGGGGTGGATTGGGGCATCACTCCGCAAAAAAAGAAAAAAGAGGGAGGTCCAAGACAAGCATGCGGCGGAGTAGCTGGATCAACACGAACTCAAGACGCCAACGTCGTGACGGATTCGTGCCACCGGCCTGCCTCTCCAGCTTCCATAGCAATGGTGGCGACACCATCCTCGGCCGAACACAGGCACCATGTCAGTCCAGCGTGTCAAGTGTTCGCCCCATGTCCCGTCGGGCCATCGCCCGGTAGTTAAAAGCTTGACGCCTGGCGCAAAACTAACACGGGAGCTATGTGAGAGACGTGAAAGAGAATGAATGGAATTGGTGGAGAACCGAGATCCACTTAGCTCCCTCAATCTGAGAGTGGGTGTCGGCGGCCAGACCGCAGCCTAGCATGCCTACTTACTACCTGCCGAACTTCCTCAAAAGGCAAGTAGACAAGCAGCGGATACCGATCGTCCTCCCAGCCCGATGCGCCCAAGAGTCCATCCGGTGCCTTGAAACATTCCAATACAAAATAGCCCCGAAAGATGGAGGGGTTAGGGGGTTGAAGTTGGTGGGTAGTGGGTGGTCTGAGGTTCCGGTTCGGTGAGTTCGAGGTTTTGACTTGACTTAGATGGACTCGCTGACCTTGAGCGCCAGCAATGCTGCCTCACAGCTGAAGCCAGTCCCAGACAAGTAGTTGCGGTCGTTGCCGGGCTACTCCTTTTGGTTGCAGCTGCAGTTTGAACTGGGCCAGTTGATTTCGCCTGCATGCTCGGCGCTGGCAGCTCACAGAAGTGGGGACAAAGTGGGCTCACCGATGGACAAGGAAGGTGCTCTTCTGTCTCAACACTGCCTTACTCCCGTAGTGCGGTGCCTTACCTCGGGACGACTTCGCGTCTTCATCACTCAGACTCGCTGTAGATAGGCGGGCCCGTCTCAGCACTTGATCTCAACCCGATACTCAGAACTCTATCCGACACTGTGTAGACGTATGTTTCTATAGGCGTTTATCCCAGCAGCAATGTCCGTCGAAAATCGGAAAATTATAGAGCGCGGAGGAGGAGGAGGAGGAGGAGGAGGAGGAGCCGAGATCCAGCTGGAGGGTTTTCGGGCCAGGTCGACGGGACGGCAAAGTCGGGCCCCATTGGACAACCGGGTTACCCAGCGATTGGCTCATCGCCGACCGATCGATGCACGCGTTCTTAGCTCCTTCAGCCTCAACAGTCCCCTACAACCAAACTTCGACACCATCCTTGTCACAACGGCCACCTATCACCTCCTCTCAAAAGTTGAGATGTGACTGATCAACCTGTGCTCCGCTCTCCACCACCACCACCACCACCATCACTACCGACGACCGCTGGCACTTACACCGCGCTTCAATTGAGGGCAGCCGCTATTTCTTCACCCGCCCGCCATGTTTTTACATGGCGGCCACCACTCCGATCATTCGGATCTCTTCTCTGAGGAGGGAGTCTCTCGATCTCCGACTCGGGCGGATCTCCCGCCTTCAGTTATTCTCAATGACGAAACAATTGGTCAATCTCCCAATTTTCTCCTCACTCACCCCTGTCCGGCGGCCCATGGTGCGTTGCATTCATCATAATTGCGAGCAAACCGTGGCGCCACCCTGGATGCAAGACTGCCTAGAGTACAACAGGTAGGTGTCCCAGCTGCGTGTCTCAAGTTGCATACTGGATCTAGTGTAACTATCTCACGCCACGCCGTGCGGAGGAGGGGTGTGAGGCTATTGTTACACGGCATGTGTCATTCGAGAAACTCCCCGACATCGTAATACTCGATATGCCCATGAGCGAAGGACCTGGAAATCGGGTGATCGCCAGGGCAATTCCGTCAAGGGATGAAAGGCGCCTCGTGTGGTTGGACTTGCCTTTTTTAGGTTGTTGCAGCGAAGATCGTGACAAGTAAGGGGCTGCGTGGCGGGCATACTGCTACAACGGTGCCTAAAACAACAAAGCCGCACAGTATCGGCGCACGATCTAAAGTCGAGAACCCCCTCCCACGTTCTTCGACCCATTGCCGTCAACACCATCTGGCTTCTGGCCCTTGCCCCCGCCTTCGATGACGATACCCAACTCTCCAGCATCCAACATGCTCCGTTGAGCGGCCGCATCATTGAAGGATTCATCTCCGGAGAAACGCCTGTGTCCAAGAGATTAGCAAAGCTGAGTCTTTGAATAGCTCAGGTAGAGTAAACTGAAGGAAAAACGGGAAGACAGTGACCACTCACCAGCCTCGTTCTTCGCCAGAGCTCAAGAAGGAACAGTCGCTATCCAGCAGACAGTTCCACCCCCCTGAGACTCCCCGCCCGCCCCTCCACTCGGCACATCTGATATTGGTGCGTGCGTTATGCACATCGGCGGCACTTAGTGCTGCGTTGCTGTCTGTCGCATCAACTCCGCCATCAGCCTTCGCTACAACTGTGCCTGTCTGGACCTTTGACTCAGTTGACCGACCGTCGTCCCGCCGCCTATAAAGGCTAAGGCCACATGTATAGGCTTTGAAATCCTGAGTTTCGATGTTTTGTGGCATCGACCCTGTGAGGACGCGGCCCAGAGCAATAACGACGGCAGCGTGAGAACAAAGTAGGATGGTGCGTATGCTATCCCTATCACACTCGGCGATCAAAGCCTCCATGGCCGCTGCCACACGGTCGTGCAGCACGCCGACCTCTTCGCCCAGACGGGTCGGCACTACTGCCGGCTGATAGCTGAGGTCAAGAAGTGTGGGGAAATGCGATTCCAACACTTCAAGTGTCTCTGGCACGGGGTGTTCGAACCTCGCGGCGCCATACCATTCACCCAATCCTGTCTCCCCTCGGACTCTCAGAGCGCGGCCGACGGAGGCGGCGGCCGTGGTTTTGGCAGCAGCGTCCCTTGGCGTAGCCGTGTCTAGTTGACTCGATGCTGACTTGCGCACAAACGGCTCGATTGTCTGCAGGCAACGATAGTACAGGCTGGAGTAGACGCGCTCGATGGGAGGATCGGCGGCGAGCAAACGGTCCCCCAACTCTCGCGCCTGTTGAACACCATGTGATGTCAAAGCAGGGTCAGCTGGCCCCCCTGTAGGTGATTTGATAGCGGAAGAATAGCTGCCGCTCGACGGATCAACGAGCCAGTTAGAGCGGAACTAGACAGCTTGCCCGAATTAGCACGCCAGTCAACCAGCCCCTGACTAACACATCCCCCAGCCTAACGTCACAGGTCTGTAACGACGATGCTGAACTATGTCTCTGTGACAACCCTAGAGTCGCGGGCCACATACGAGACTCTAGACTGGAGCTAGGGACTCTAGCTGCCATCCGAGCTTGGAGGGCCTGGTCGTGGTAGGTCCAACATAAGTTCCCCAACTCGGGTGCAAGTCAACGGCCACCAAAACGGTCACAACACAAACTGCAAACCAAAAGCAAAGATAGAATAAGAAATGGCACGTACCCCATGGCGCGTCACGTAGATCGTCTCAAGCGGCATTGTGGCTAGTTTGTCGAACGGCGGGTCCGTGTGCTTGATTCTGTCGGTGAAACAGATCGGTCCGGCTACCGAACGCGAGGGAGAGAGGACGGACAGAGAGAAAAGAGAGAAAAAAAGAAAAGGAAAACGGTGGCGCCTGCTGTGCGTACGGTCTAAGCCCTGCCTCAGTAAAATTGTCTTACCCCTTTAGTTTTAAATGTGCCAAGTAAAGCGGTAGGTGCTGTACCTGAGTGAGTGAGGGATGTTGTTGAGGCCCAAACTGTGTGTTGTACCTGCAGCAAACAGAAGTAGACGGGACAACGGCACGGTCAGGGCAACCGAAGTCGGCTGCACGGAGTCGATCGGGATATCCGCTAATGAACAGACAGTGGTTCTTCTAAGGAGGTAGGTATAGAGTTAAGGAGTAAATTATTATGAGGTGCGCCTCAGTTTGCACAAGACAAAATCCACCGGCTCAAGAACCAAGGACGTTGACAATGAGGGGGCGAAAGGTGTGGATCAAGGTTCAGGCAACCCTAACCCTGCATAATAACAAACCCCTTTTGCAGACCGAAGCTGTGGTGGCTAACACTGAACCGGATATCACCAATTAAAATGCCAGTGTTTCGCGAAGAAACGGCCTACAGCCTCACAGTTCGCCGTTCATTACCTCTGCCGTAACTTAGCCTCATGCTCTAGCCACCAATTTCTACAGTCTCTATGGCCCCAAAACTCGACCCACCACTCCCCGAAGCTATCTTCTACCTGAAAATCCACCTTGGTGATCCTCTCTTCTCTTTTCAGCCCACAGATGACACACACCTTTGGCGCCGTAGGCACACCTTGCACTGCGTGAGCTGACATCGTCGTGCTCAGGTCAGGCACCTTGAGCCCCGCCGCGCCGGCTGTGTTTGCCGATGCTACGGCGCTCCGTAACCTCCCCACCTGCTGCTTCCACACTGCCACGACCTCGGTCGCCTCGCGGTCCTCACGTGCCGCTTGGGCCTTATCCACACCCGCGAGCTTCATGCCACGGGTCTTGCTGCTCGTTGCTGCGGAAATGGCCATGCCTTGCATCAGAAACTTGTCACGATGCCAGCGTTGCTTACGGCCAGCAATGATGCGAGCTGCCACGGTGGCGAGAGTGAGGTAGCCATGGAGAAAGGCATGAGTGGCGGCGTCCGAAAGCACGCGCTGCTTTTGGGCGGATGCTGTGAGATTTTGAATTGGTTTGAGGAGCGAAGTGTCTGCGGTGTCGAGGAGCTGGGGGAATATAGAGAGGAGGATAGATGGCGGAGGAATATTAGTTGGAGGGGGACCAGATGCCTGGTCGCGGGAGGTGGTGACAGGGAGCGCGGCGTCATGCTTTTCCTGGCCCTCAGAGCCATCCCAGGCGCTCCATTCCCAATCGGAAGCCGGAAGTGCCTTGGTCGGAGGCGGCTTTGCTTTTCCTGGGACAGATTTCTGGTTTGTTGAGGTAAAGTCTTTGAACTCTTCCCACTCGCTGTTAAAGCCGTCTTTTTGAACGGACGGCCAAGCGGTTACCGGGGAAGGAGATTCTTTCTCGATATCCTCGGAAAACTCAGGGGTAAGTGGCGTTTTTACTTGGAGCTGTTTTACTAACTTAGGCTTGCGGTTCTGAAACGATCCGTAAGGGGATTTAGGCGCTTGAGGATAAGGGTGTGTGTTGTTAGTTAGAAGAAGCCCCGGGGGTTGTTTCTTTGGCTGTGCGACACGGGAGACCGGCATGGGCGAAACAGAAACCAAAAGATCGAGGGCGGAATTCACAGGGGCCACCGCTGCGGTGGGTTGGGCTGTAGTATCGGTTTCGAAGTCTCCAAAATCGTCGGCGTCAAAAAGGACATTTGGGTCGGAATGCTGGACAGGCTTCTGGGCGGACTCTTGGGCAGGCTGCCGCACAAACCCCTGGGATTGTTTACTGCCCCCAGATTTCTCCCAAGACGGCCTCTCTTGCCATGGCTCAGGTGTCGATGATATGCCGAGGTCCACAAGCTTATTGGTCATGAGGTCGATTGTCGATGCTCTCGTGATACGAGTCCGTGTTGGTGGCGATTCAACACGAGAGCTTAGGACAACAGGCGGCTCTTGGGGAAATTCGGTAGGTTCCTCAAAGTCACCCCAGGCATCATCGTCCTGGGTGACCGAAGCCGTTTGTTCAGCGGGTTTCTCAATCCCTGCGAAGCCCGCGATATCGCCCCAAGAACCTGAATTTTGAGGTCGGGCGGCCTGAGGCGTAGTCCACGAATTCCAGCTAGGTTGTATTATCGCCTGCTGCTGCTGGATGAATGATGGCCATTGTGAGGGGTTTTGGTTGTTTGGTGCTTGTGGCGTAGATATTGGAGATGACAAAAACGAAAAGGGATCATTGCTACTCGCAGTCTGGAACGCGGCCTGGGTTTGCGACTGTTTTGAGGGCTCAGCGGAGCTCTCAAAAGCAGCAAAGAGATCGGCAGACATGGTGGGTTACTGAGCGGGGTGGTGTTTAAAGTCTGTCAGACAGTTCAGATCATCACCTTGAACATGGTGGTCGGCGGATACACATCAGACGTGCGCGAAGGTTGGGTTGCTGGTGCTAGTGCTGGTGGCGGGGTATAGAGACGTCGCCCTAAGGACGCGATTTCACGCGACTCGGAAGTGGTGACTTGGAATCGTCGCAGCGAAAATGAGTCACCTTAGGTCGCGGTTGGGAGGTGGTTCTTTTCAGATGAAGACAATTCTCTCAGGCTCCTGGCTCTCGCGGATTGGGCTGGGCCCCCCTGTAGGTTCGAGGCTGACAACGGACCCGGGCATTGGGTGGTCGGGAGCGGGCTGCAGCGAGACGTTCCAGGGCAAGGGTCTTGGCAGATGCCGGACACCCAGCTGCGATTGGGCAAGAGCTCAAGCTGCGGCTGGAAGGCCCCGCATGATTGTGCTCTTGCCATTGATTGAACGGGCTTCATCAACCACCTGCAGCTCATCCGCACACTTGACCCAGGAATGCAACACCTGATTTGGTGCTGCCGTCATCAACCGCACTCTTCTACACATAAAGTCAGAAAATCCCACAGTAATCAACTCCGTCCTCCGGCTCCTCAGTGATATTCTCAAATCGTTGCTGGCTGAACGTGCTGAGCATGTTCCAGGGGAGTGAGTGACAATGACAATGAGACCGCTTACGGAAAATAAGTAAGAAAATGCCCCAGTACCTAGATGATGAATATCAGCTGATGACGTCGGCAGAGCGAGATGGGAGGAGACGCTGAGGCACGGCACCAGCATCCCAGACCTTCAGCGTGCCGTCAAGTTCAATGGGCCGACCAGTCCATGCGTCGCAGGTTGTCGCTCGGTGTGCTGGAAAGCTTTCCTGCTCTTCCGGAATGCCCCTTTCTCCCACTGGCCGCTTGTCCTGGCCGAGTCGCGCGGTTTGTACGATTCACTATGCGGCCAGCACTTGAAGTACATCAGACATCCTGAGCAGCTGGCTGCCCTGTCCTTCGATCCGCTCGCCGACGATCCCGACTCGCCCTGGGAGACTGCTCGGAGCGATGAGCTTGTCCGGGCCGAGATCCTTCAGGATGTGCGCAGGTTGCCGGAAGATCCGTTCTATCACGAGGAAGCTGTGCAGACCATGATATTAGACATCCTGTTTCTTTACTGCAAGCTGAACCCTGGCGTTGGTGGCTATCGCCAGGGCATGCATGAACTTCTAGGCCCCATCGTCCAGGTGGTGGCGCGCGACGCTCTTGATAAAGAGGCCGCTGCGATGGACGACTCGGTCGATGCCACCATGGTCAATATTCTGGACGTGCGGTATATTGAGCACGACGCCTATGCCATCTTCTCCCGTCTCATGGGTCGCGCAAGTGCCTTCTACGAACTTGGGCCAGGCGCCGAATCCTCGGTCTCCGGTAAGAACACGATCGTGGAGAAGAGCCAATACATCCACGAGGTAGCTCTCATGAAGATCGACCAAGAGCTTGCAAACCACCTTCGAAATATCGAGGTCCTGCCTCAGATATTCCTCATGTAAGCTCTTCCAACCGGCATGCACAAGCCCCCTATTCTAACCACTTTTAGCCGCTGGATTCGCCTCCTTTTTGGCAGAGAGTTTCCGTTCGAGCAGGTTCTAAGCCTCTGGGATACAATATTCGCATTTGACCCAAACCTGGACTTAATAGACCTTATCTGCGTCGCCATGCTCCTCAGAATTAGATGGACTCGTATGATATACGGTTCACATTATCGTGAAGAAACTCAGGCTAATTGGCAACACAGTACTCGAGGCCGACTACTCGGTGGCCCTCCAGCTTATGCTTAAGTATCCGGCCCCTCAACCACCACATGGCCCACACACATTCGTTGATGACGCTATCTACCTCCACGACCATCCAAACGCTGCTGGCGGCGTTACACTAATATTCAAGTACACGGGGAGAAGTCCGACAGCAGTGCAGGCTAGGCCTTCGGCGCCCCCGCTTCAGGGATTTGGGAGTTTGCGGCAGCGCACCCTCGGAGCTAGGTCACCTTTATCAACGACCGCAAGATTACTCCAGCAGCCAGGCGGAGTCGAAGCTCTTCTTCAAGGCGCCACTAAGAATATGATGGAACGGGGTGAGAAACTCGGGATTAACCAAGCAGTCAGAGATGCAGTGGGAGAGATCAGGCGTAACATGCAGGGTTTGCAAGAAGCACGGAGCCCTGGCAGAGGCAGAGGGGCCTCGCTCAGCGATGGCAGGCCGATATCGACTGATCAATCGCTGGCTGTCGCACTCCTGGAGAGAAGGAACCGTCGGTTGGGAGCAATGCTCGATGAATCTATCGACAACCTGAAGCGCCTGGCAACATCAAAACTTGAGGGTGACAAAGACAAAAATGTCGATGTATTAGAGATAGCTGCTGCGAAAGTGCAATTCGTCAAGGCCTGCCTAGAGGATTCGTCACTCAGCCTCCCCGAAGAAGAGCTTCCGGCATTGAACGCTCTCACCATCTCAAGTCACACCGAGATCAGATCGCCGACTGTTGCGCTCGATACAACCCCGGTTGTAATGACTTCATCGGCTGTGGACGAGACAAGGTCCGCATTGTCATCACCTGACCGAGACCCCCTGACACGGGGACTGCCAACTCTGCCAGAGGAGATTGATCCAGCTACAGAGTCGGCGACCAGAGACATGGACAGGATGGATACTGACGACGGCCCAGAGCCTGACGCGCTACCAACTCCGAAGAGTAGCAATGCCGCCACTCCTTTTTCAACACCTAAAACAATCCCAACAGTGGTCGGAACCGAATCTTTAACACCGAGCACGCCCAAGGAGCGCCCAAAGGGCCCTATACCGACCCGATCAACGCTGGCGCAGTCATCGTTTTCGTGGATGCTTGAGCCAGACGCTACACTTTCGTCCTCTGCACACAATTCCGCCTTTCCGCCGAACCGACCCTCCAGTAGTGGTAGTGCCACCGCTGCTTCACACAAGAAGCGGAGTCACCCTAGCAGAGAGCGCAATGCATTTCTGTTTGGTGAGGTGGTCTCTTCTCAAGATATTGATGAGAGAAAGTTGTCGGCGGATGAGATATTTGGACTCCAGCCGATTCGCAAAGGGAGTTGACGGATCGACAAAGGGGACTCTTGCTGCCTCACTTTGAATGGGGGCCTACTATTCCAACAATTATGGGCAATGTTTAATGTCAGAAACTCTGGCTGATTTCACCTTTGGCACGAAATCTTTGGCTGTGCATGTGCTCAGACAGAGGAGTTACGCATTGCGTTGCGACGTGGGGGCGTATGGAAGGCGTGTAGAAGGCAAAGAGTAGACATTTTATGGTGGACGGGGGACGAATAAGTAGCGAAACGACTTGATACATAATTAATATCACTCACTGGTGATGAATGTGAATGATTCCGGCAGCAGACACGCCGTCCACTTCATTCTCCACCCCTGGCCAGCGGCAGCAGCACATTGTCCATCAGATGATTCCAGCTACAGTTCGTACAGGCATGTATGTGTGTATAAATATTTCTCTCAACTGCTCAGTTTTTATCTCCTTTCGCTGATGACAATCTTCTGTCTAGCCAATGCTGGTCGGTATCTTCATGCATCGTAGTAGCAAGCAACCAAATGTGTAAAACAAGCCCAAAAAGCACATACTCCCATTTTCATGCAAACCTATCCCCCCTCTTCCCCAAGCTCGTCACCCGTTCCTCTTCCTGATCATAAAAATATGTGTCCGCTTCATGTTTGCCGCTGGCTAGCGTCTCAAATAGGGCATGATTCCTCCCTGGGGTATCAATCAACGTATCAAAGCACGTCTGCGTCTCTGACATCCATCCTGCCCTCTCCATCTCAAGGCACTGCTCTTTTCTTCTGCCTATCCAAGGCGCGAGATCGGCGCCAGGCTTGACACTGTCTCTACTCAATTTGGCACCAAGGATGTGCCAGTACCTGCTCGATGTCGTATCGCTGCGATACGTCGCGATTGAGCATGCAGCGGATGAGGTCGATGCTTTCATCGCTAATTGTGTAAGGCACGCGCAGGTCACGATCCATGATCTCATCGATGCTGTAGAATGGGTTCTCCTTGTAAATGATCGTATAGAGGAGAATACCCAGCGCCCACACATCTTGCTCCTTGCCGCCATACGGCTTGCCAGCTAGCACTTCAGGCGCGGCGTAATCTACTCAAAGCTGGTTAGATAGCTGTCTCGTGAAGATGAACTCAGAACATTGATGACTTACCAATGGTGCCTACAAAGACATCAAAAGGTCCGCTTTTAATGTAGGCGGCGCTGCCAAAGTCGATCAATTTGATTCTGCCCTCGCCGTCCAAGATAACGTTCTCGTCTTTGATGTCGCGATGCACCACCAACGCCTTGGTATGCAGGTGGTGGATTGCCCGTGCGACCTGCACAAAAATGCTTCGACTTTCCACCTCTTCCATGTTGGTGCGAAGCTCGATATAATCGAAGAGATCCATTCCAGGCAAGCCATGGGGGACCATTTCGATGTAGTAGTTAGTGTCATCCTCGAAAAAGTCCTCCATCTCGACAATATTCGGGTGCTTGAACCCATCTCTCCGCAAATAGTCAAGGACATGAATCTCCAGCGGTACCGTTCCCAAGCGTCTGTCTCGGGTCCAAGTATCGACCAGAATACGGCGCTTTGTGACGTACTTGAGCACGCATCTTTTGCCATTGTTGCGATAGCGCGCCAGCTTGACCTGGCCATATGCTCCTTGGCCCATTTCCTCGAGAATGACAAAGTCGTCTATTGTCTTCTTTTGTGTTGGCTTCTCCAACGGCACGGTCGGCGGCTGTTCCTTCTGAATATCAGACGGCTTTTGGGCGCCGGTCAGCTTGGCTGCCGCTGTCAGTGCAGCATCCTTGAGTTGTCGAGCCAATGAGGAAGCGCTGGTTTCTCCTTTTCGTGGCTCTTCCGCGTCGGATTGCATTTCCTGGGGGGTGTGAGCCGGAGTCTGGCCTGGGGATGGTTGGTGCAATGGAGTAGCTGAGCCAGACAGTAACGGTGACGCCATTCCTGGGTTGGTGCGGATTGCATGGAGGTGCCTCGAGTAGGTAATCCACAAAGCGTACATTATCTCAGTGTGTGACATCTGGAATTTGTCGCTCGACTCGCTGGATGGAGAGCCCTCATCGCTGGTCTCAACTACTGTCTCTGCAACGGTAGGCCGCTGCTTTTCGCTCTTGACCACGCGCATTTGGATATCAATTCTGAGCTCAGACCCGTCGCGGTGCCTGGCTGGAAGCCCATCGGGGCGTAAGAACCCTGTCGCGGCGTCTGGCCAGCCCTCCTTGAGAGCCAAAAAAGCAGCGGCTTTCCTAAAGGAGTGCTCGGGAATGACGATGCCATCCACCAATTGAACACCATCCTCCTCGGTGAGGATCCGGAGGACCTTATCGAAGTTCGGCACGAGATTGTTGATTGGCATGCCATCCGGACTCTCCTGGCCGAAAAGCGCGCCACAGAATACGGAGTTGGAGCTTTTGATGGATAGGGACTGAGGAGAAATAACAACAATCCCGGCGATATGGGGAAAGCTGGACACCCGCAGTTCCGTTGTGCCCCTTATACGCTCCACGGTGGCTGGTATGCTGATCCTCTCGCAATTGCGGCAGGTAAAATACTTCAGCTTGCCGACTTGTGCATAGTCGATTTCACCGTATCGTGGGTCGATACCCTGCCGGGGAATGCGGGGTATAAGCTTGCCGATGTCCATGCCGGGGCCTAGATTTTCATCACCCCAGATTGGTCCGAGAGCCCCTTCAAGCTTGACGACTTCGCCTTCTTCTGCAAGCCCAACAATAGCAACATCCTCGTGGATCTCTTCGAGGACCCAGATGAGACCTACTCTCTTTTCTTTCACCCACAAACTGGCAGATCCGGTAGCACCGTTCCGTTTCTATCCGCAATGTTAGACTTGCAATGTCAATATTCGCCAAGATTTTGAGAATACAATGTTACCTGGATTGGGACGACGTCTCCACAAAGCAGCACGCCCCTAGATTTACTGCTTTGGTGGTGACTGTGACCTGGTTTGGGGGGCTTCGGGTCGCCACTGTGGACAGTTGCTGGTCGTCTGCCGTTCTTTGGCGTCTGGGACCGCGAGTTTGGCTTGCTGAGGAGCTTCGCTGTGATGCCTCCGGCACGGGCCCCAAGAAGACTCGATGTTTGTACAGTCGGAGCTGGCTGAGCAATCTCGCTCTCTGAGCCATCACCGGCATCTTCTGGAGACCCTTTCTGAAGTTTCCGCTCCAACCATCCCCTCCGTTCCTCCTGGACGACCTCCAAGATGCCCATTTTCCTGACCTCTGCTTTCGTTACGCCAAATAACAGGCATGCAAGATCATTGGCGGCCAAAATTGTCCACGGAGGCTTGGCTTCAGTTGTAAAGATGGCTTGCGCAGCAGGCACCCACCTAGTTGAAGGACCGTGAATGGCGTGGTGCATAGCAGGCGGGGGCAAACCGACGGGAGAGAAAGGCTGCGAACCTGCAGAGGTGGGGTCTTTATCTAGGTTTGCTGAATCTATGGCAAGAAAAGGTTGTGCCATCGTGTCCATAAGCTTTTGTTGCATGCGCACATGAACAGTGTCAGTCATCGTTCGTTTAAGCCCACTGGGACGCCTCGAAGATGGGGGAGTTGTTTGAGCCGTTGTGCCACTTTCATTAGTTGGCGTCCTTGACGAGCTTTCAGACTCTACACTTTCCTGAAGAGGTAGCATTTCTGAGCCCGATGCGGGTGCTTTGCTGCCGTCTTGGCCTTTGGCCTCCATCGCAACAATCGGAGCAGTTGTTGGGGATAGTGGAATACGATCGATGGCGTCTGGGCTTGCAGATCGTGGGACAAACTGCTGGTCGAACACATTTTCCCCTGACATAATGGCTGGGCCGCTCAATGGCCCAACGAGCAAGGCGGGGTCCCCATTCGGAAGGTTCCCAGCACCAACTAACTGCGCCTTTGCTAGAAGATCCAGCATATGCTGCATCTCAAAGTCTCCGGTGACCCTCGCTTGTGCGCTGGCAATGCCAGCGCTTGATGCTGCCGACCAGCCCATGCGATCCTTCATGAACTCTATGGAACGCTTGAGGACGTTTTGCCGGTTGTGGATGAGATCCTCAGACTGATGAGCAAAAGAGAACGAGTGTAGCGATTCAGAGGGGAAGCGGGAAAGGTCCTCCGTGAAGGTAGGAGAGCCCAGCCCCGGGGAGGGCATCTGAACGTGGCTGTTCGGGTCCGACATGATCGTCAGAGACGACGACCTCGTCAGCGCTCCAAGCGAAGGGGTCCTGCTCGATGGCGAGGGCAGTGTCGGGGCGCGAGTGGGATTATGTTGCTGACGTATGCGTCTCAGTCCAGAAAGTCCTAGGCCATGATCGTGGTCGGTCATGATAGAGCTTCTAGACACAGGACGAAGTCAGCGTTACTCCACAGCCCAGGTGACTCTGCTCGCGCAGATTCTTGACCTGAGACACCACCACTGCCGGCAAAGGCTAACCTTGTCATGGTATCATATTCGGCTCCAGCATCAAAGGAAAACCGGATGCGAGGTTTTTCTTCAGAGCTGTCCCCAAGCGCCCCGAGGTTTCCTGTGCTCTTGTTTTTAGGGATCTGGAGTGTGGGGACCAGTGCACCGTGGCCGCGCCCCTCAGTCTCCTGTCTTGATTCATCGCCTGTTGTCGAAACCGGTATCGTCAGTATCAACTCAAAGACAACCGAGTTTTCGGCTCAAGGACAGCGCCCACGACGACTGCGAGACGCACCGTTCTCCGAGTTCCCACCATATATGCCGAGCATACTTGGCGGACGCGGTATCTGGTTGGCGGACCCTTGGATGCTCTTTGTCTCGGGGTCCAAATGATGCTTCTCAATGTGCGGAATCGTGGCCGGCTCGGGCGTATGGTTCAGAAGACGTGTCCGCCTCCCTTAGGGAGCCGAGGGGTAGAAACAGCTGTGCGACCGCCGAGATAATGATAAGCGTAGGCACTCAAGGCCGATATCACAATCAAGCACTCAAACTATCATCCGCCGGGTAGTCGCTTCGAGGAAACTTGCGGGTTTCTTGAGGGTAGTAATACGTCCGTTAGTCACTCCTCTAAGAGAGACAGTCTTCGAATGGGTCGAGATGGAGTCGCTTGACGAAAACGGATCGCATCGACCAGGCGTGGGTTTTTCTTCCGAGGCCCCGCAATTCCCGTCTGTATATTCCTCCCAAAACTCCGGCAAGGTCGAGCGCAGTGGTGTAGCAAAATCGTCGAATTGCAAGGCGCAGGAGAAACCACGACAGTCAGGAGAATTTTGACCTGCCGTTCGCCGAGTCCGCAGTGTTTAGCGGGAAAGCGACGAGAGGGATGGTGTGGCTGCGGGGAAGTAGGTTGGTTTGACAGTGCGGCAACTGTGTAACTAGCCCTTGCTGGCTGGTGGGCCAGGGTGCGAGCCGCGATGTCCGCTACCTAATAACAGGCGAAAGTCAACAATGGAACCTTCATTCCGCAAACCCACTGCACTTTCGCATTTGCGACAACCACCAACACACCGGATACGAATGTCTCCAGTTGCTGCATACATTTTTCCTGGTACGGTGGGCGTCTAGGGTCTATGATCCCAATCGTCGGGCCAGGTCACGTATACCCAATGAATCTTCACCTGACTCTTCTTCTTCGAGCTCACCATACAATGAAGCGCAACATGTTTGCCCCGGGCTGGGACTGCGAATCGTCCTACGGAAGCCCAGTGCCGGCTGAAGGGTCAAGTCGAGAACAATGCCATCATGTAGTTGTCCTACCGCCATTTACGACGATTATCCCAATCTCTCTCGGTCTAAGCATTTCCTTCACAGCTGGTTTCTTACGCCGCCATCTGCCAACCTTTTAAGCCTGGCCTGCGGCCAGGCCAGTCGGCAAGTCAAGACCCACACTGAGCAAGACGCTATGGATAATAGGGTGCATCAGCAAGTGGGCAGAAATATGGAGATTCCCTTGGTTATGGGACAAAACATGTTCACATGTCCCTGAACAGTGTCGAAGACAGGCAGCGGTCACCCGCAGAACGCCGTACGACAAAGTCAGCTGGCTCGCCTCTAAAATCCCCACATGTTTTTTTGCGGCAGACTGCAGTGTGCAGCGGCAGCGGTGTGGCGCGAACCTCAATGCCGTGACCCGGTCAGCATGGAGATGCGGGCACATTCGGGGTCACTGGGACGCCTTGGAACATGGATCCCTTCGATCAAACGGGGTTGCAAACAAACGGCCGGCTAATGCGACTGTCCTGGTTGACCCGATTGAGAAAGCCGAAGGGAACGGAGTAATCGAACCTCCATGGCAACAAGACGCCTCCTCGTCGGACCGGCCGGCCCGTCTGAGAGCCGGCGGGTGATGCCGAGCGCCAAAAATTGGCAACGGCCGTTGTCGGCATACTCGGCAGCGCCGACCCCCGGACGAACCCACGCCAAGTCGGTCGTTAGTGATCTCATGGTCAGAGCCTCTGCCCTTAATCGCTATCGGTCAGATGAGCAGTTGCGGAGCGTACGGTTACTCACCGCTCATGAATCAACGGTTTGCGTCTTACAGCTCACATAACAAAGGCTTATCTATAATGTTGCGGACGAGGCCAAAATACTGATCAAGACCGCCCTGAAGAAAGCAGAACGTCATCACACGCCACCATTCGAGACCCCAATACCACGTTTAGCGTTCTAGAGTTTGACATCTTTCGCCCTGAGCCGCAAGTACAACGTAGAATGCGGCCAGTGGTCGCCTTGGGGCGAGACGAGCCGTGCGATGGAGTATTGCACAATACAAGCATTCTTAGCGTGCTGAGCCTTCCTGTCAGGGCAGAATGAAAGGTCAATCTTGGGTCTCTCATCTGACACGCACCGGCGCATCTGTCTTTTGGAAGCTACATACTTGCTGTGGCACATCTTCAATAAAGGGGGCATCGAACCAAAATTCCCCAGGGTTGGGTGAGTGGGCGAAGAACAATGTCTTGTGATGCAGCGGGCTGCGGAGGTGCATCTGTCGCATCACGCTCTGGGCCCCAGCAGCTGGCGGGCGTGGCGGGGCAAAGGTTTCTCTTCCATGCTACTCTCGCCTCGTTCTCTGCCCCCGGCAATGACAACCCCGCCACACGAGGTGGGGTCAGCAGAGAGGGGCAGCAAAGAGGCCGGAGACATCTTATCGGGCGAGGCGGTCACTTCGCGCCCAAGGAGCAATCGGGAAGGGCAACTCTCCGTGAAATAGCACAAACACATCCATCGTATTCTCAAATATAACCAAACATGACGGCCACGGATCGCTGTCGATCTCTCGAGGATGAGGGTGCATTACGGATATCTCTACAAGTAACCCTGATGTGATGAAGGGACAGATAAGATAAGGATAGTCAAACTTGCAGTCGGCCAATGGCGAGCCTGCAGAACAGTCACGAAGGAGAGGCAACAACTGGTCAGCGGGAGTGCTTGATGAGCTTCCAAATGGTGGGCTAAGGGGGGCACGCGGAAGTAGGTGTACCCAACCTCGAATGCGACTTTGAACGACAAACTGCGTATGGTTTATCAAGGCACTGCGTGGTTAAATCCATCGTGACAGCCGGATGCCTCTTCCAATCCTCACCTTCATCCACTCGCTGACAACACAGCTGAACCCGCAACTTCCCGGTTCCGCCTAGATGCTGCTGCTTCTCGAAAGCCTTCCCCCAAACCTGACCGGGATTAATATCTTCAGAACCGGTTTTCGATTCTCTTCCAACACAGGGCCGGCTCTGGTACTTTCAGCTCGGTTACGAAGTGGGCATCCCCGTCGCGATCGTCACACGATATACCCGGACCTCGGAAAGCCGGAACTCCAGGACTTCAGTCGACGAGCCCACGTCCACGGCCACCGTTTCCAACGACGGATTCCTCTGCCCGCATTTGTCTGGATTGTTCTTCCCGCTGTTGTGGCCCAACCTCAATAACCACGCCGACGGCGGATACTGATTCGAGTGTTTCCACTGATTCGTCTCGTCCCTTCATAGTACCTGCGTGTCTGCGTTTGATGGCGCTCTAGTTCTACCGGGAAGTGCTGGTTAGGGCTTGCCGCCCTTGCTGGGGGTCTCCGAGTTCCCTTGCTTTGTCGTTCTTTTGGTAAACCTTTGTGCCACCAGGGCCCCTTCTCGGCATCCTTGCCTCGCGGCTAGGCCCCAAAAGACCCCGCCCCACCCCTCCATTACATCCCTGGATAACACTACCGAACTCACTCACAGCGCCACGCTCCCCGCTCACCGTACACGCTTGACACTCCCCCGGCCGCCGTTTGGGGGTTGGGTAGTGGAGGAAAATAATCAGCGCATATTTCGCACCTTCCACTTCCCCCCATACTCAACTCTGCTCTGGAATATTAGAACCGTATCTTCTAGTATCACTTCGACAGTGACGCTCTATCTTCAGAGCTGCCGCAATGGCCGAGCTCGAGACAATCGACGCTCTCCCCGGCACCGCCCCGCCAGTCGCTGTCCCCACGGCCGCCTCGCCAGCTCCAGATATCACGGTCAATGGTGATGAGCCAGTTGGTGATGGTACCGAAGTCCAGGCGAAGAAGAGCAGCCGCCAGCGTCTGCTGCGCGGTCTTCAACGCATCTCGTCGTCGCCAACCCTCGCCCAGCTTGGCCGTCCCCGCGCCTCGAGCAGCCCTTACGGAAAGCACGGCACCCTATCCTGTGTCAGCCTGGCCTCGAGCCCCTCCCCGTTCAGCCAGCCAAGTGCAGGCTCCTCGTATTTCTCCCAGATATCCACTGCCGATGGCTCGAGTGCCTCAGGGTCGCTCCCCGGGAGCCCAATGGCTGAGCCATCAGGGTTCGACGCCATTGGGTCTGTCTTGGCCGTTCGCAAGATCGAAACCCCCATCTCCATGCCTACTACTGCGGCAGTCCCCCTAGAGCTCAGGAAGAAGACAAAGGTGTTCAATATATGGTCTAACATGCCGCACGAGATTAAGATACATGTGCTTTCGTTCCTGCAGTCAAAGGAGCTTGTCCGAGCCTCTCGGGTTTCCAAGGATTTCCACGATATGTGCTTCGATGGCCAGTTGTGGACTTGCTTCGATGCCTCCGAATTCTACAAGGAGATACCTTCCGATTCTCTTTCCAAGATCATCGTGGCAGCTGGGCCATTTGTGAAGGACCTGAACCTCAGGGGCTGCGTTCAGGTGGAGCATGACAAAAGAGCTGAGATGGTGGTGAAGGCGTGTCGAAACCTGATCAACGCCACCCTGGAGGGTTGCCGCAATTTCCAGCGCTCGACACTGCACAGCCTGCTCAAGAGCAACGAGAGACTCGAAAATCTCAACCTCACCGGGCTCTCAGCGGTCACCAACGTTACCTGCAAGATAATCGCTCAGTCGTGCCCACATCTAGAGATGTTCAATGTCTCCTGGTGCAAGCACGTAGATGCCCGGGGAATCAAGCTTGTGGTGGAAGGATGCCACAAGTTAAAAGACCTTCGGGCTGGGGAGATAAGAGGATTCGACAATGTGAGCGTGGCTGCATCCATTTTCAAGACGAACAACCTTGAGCGGCTGGTGCTCGCCGGTTGCGACGAGCTGAGCGATACGGCATTCAAGGTCATGATCCAAGGTGTGAATCCGGAACTCGATGTCCTTACTGAACGAGCGATCGTACCACCCCGTAAACTCCGACATCTTGATCTCTCCCGCTGCTCCCGACTCACGACCCAGGGAGTCAAGGTTTTGGGGTATATGGTGCCCGATCTCGAGGGTCTGCAACTAACTGGAATAACCCACCTGACCGATGCCGCCTTGGAGCCTATTCTTGACTCGACCCCCCGCCTCACACACCTTGAACTCGAGGACCTTTCAGAACTCACCAACTCCGTCCTCTCTGAACATCTCGCTAAGGCACCCTGCGCCCCGCGCCTGGAGCATCTCAGCATCAGCTCCTGTGAAAACCTCGGCGACACCGGCATGCTTCCCGTCTTTCGCAGCTGCACGCGCTTGCGGAGTGTCTTTATGGACAACACGCGTGTCAGCGACCTCGCATTGGCCGAGGCTGCTGCGATGGTGCGTGAGCGGACCACACCGCTCCGCCTCCCATCTTGCCCCAGCGTCGGTCTAAGTTTGGTCGTTTACGACTGCCAGAATGTTACGTGGACGGGCGTCCGAGAAGTCTTGAGCAGAAACGCAGAGAAGATGAAATCGAAGCCTAGCCCTGACCGGTCTACGCAAGGTGTGGCAGGTCCGCCGAGCGAGATCATCACACTCAAGTGCTTTTACGGGTGGCAAATGACTGTCGATGAACACACGAAGCGTGTACTGCGCGGTAACGTTGCCGCTGCTAGCCGCTTGGAGCGCAAGTGGGCCGACTATATGCAAGCCACTGAGGAGGCAGGCGCTGCGGGTGCTGGCGGCAGGCGAAGACGGAGGAGACTGCGCGAAACCCAGCAACTGCATGCGGATGAGGAGGAAGCGGGCGCGCCGGGAGTCGTACCCGGACGGAGGAGAGCGAGGACAGCTGGCTGTGCGGTGATGTGAAAGTCTTGGTTTTGTGTATACGAATCATTCGGCGTTGTGAAGGGATTGAGTTGACCTAACTCCGGACATATGGGTTTTTGATTTGGGGATGGCATGCGTACCAGGAGCTTGGGGTTGAGGGTTCGAATCACTGATGGGCGGAACAATTACGGCGTTATTTTTACAAGGTCTCTTTTTTATCTCAAGTGAGTGATCAGCTGTTGGTTTGGCATGTCATCTGGGACGGGATCATCTGGGCGGAATACACAGCAGCGAGACTATTCACTTTTTGGCTTCTTGGAGTAAATGGATAGAGGGACATGGCGGCTCCATCTGTACTCTCTTCTTACCCTGTCTTTCTGCCTGGTCTTTTTCTTTGGGTGGGGCGATGCCAGTCAGTTATCAATACGTCGCCCCCTTTTCACTTTGCCTTTTGCTTCCGTCACCATCTCAGAGCTTAACACTGAAGCATTTCTCTACGTACTGCACTTCATCCCCATTTAGCTCTCTGCATGCTTTGGTGATATTCTGATGAAGAAGCACAGCAGACATTTCGCACTCTGGTTGCAATCACCACCATTTCATGGCGTTACATATAGATAGACAGCTTAGCGTCGTCGACGGTGTCTGTACTGACATCTGAGTTCTGTCGTTTGTCTTTTACTGGAGACAGTTTGATAGTCAAGAGTAAACGAGCTTCAATTTGCAAGGTCAGAAACCACTTCTCGCTTACAGCCATGATTTTAATAGTCTGGGGGCATGGTTTTCTGTTGCCCGTTGGATTCGAGGTGATAACCTCGGCGACCCGGACGTAGAATCACCCGTGTAACACAACCTAAGCCACATCCTCGCAACTGTTTCTAATAGCAGATGGTGTCTGACCTCTTTTGGTTTGAACAGAGGTTATTTCCTCCTCTGCTCAGCCTGCAATCAGCAAGAGCGATACGCTTCGTATTTCCCCCTTGCTGGGATGCGTATAGTGGGTCTGAAAGGATTACATATCCACAACGAAGCTAAGTGGTTAGATGCGCATATGTGAAGTCAGTCCCCTTTTCTGAAGGAGTCGCCGGCAGGAGAACAGATGACGGGCTCCCGATTTGTGAATGGACACTCAAGTTGCCCACGATGAAACCGGCCAATGAATAGATGCACATGTAAGTGCTCTCTCTTTCGTATCGTTGCATTGTGTCAACATCACATGACGAATCCTTACTCGCTGGGCTTGGTCGGTCTCAACATCTCTCAACTGCGGTTCCGACCGGCGTCATTCGCCGGAAGCGGGTCGGCGCTCGCATAAGCGAAGCGGCGACTGCAGAGCAAAACCGGTACCTCGTCCTCGTGGTCGCTAACCCCGCTTGCATGGGCCAACGGGTGTCCAATCGACGGCTCTGCGCTTGATGGTTGGATCTGGGTCGGCACGTTCGTTGACGAGCTTTGTGGGCATATGGGCAGGAGCAGTGATACTCTGTGGCTTCGGAGGCGGCGGGTGTTTGGGCAACCAGTCGGAGCGAGGGAGTTGAAAGCCGGTGCTGAAGGCTGCCACTAGCTTGGAGAGCAATGATGGGAGAGACGTGAGTGGTGACTGGCACACCGGTCGTAGTAATCAGGCAATATACAATCTTGTCTCCCGCTCCCCGGCTGCGCCTTCTTGCAGCGTCAAGTCGCACCGCAGTATGGATATGCACTGATGCAGAACGAGACCACCATCAACCCGGGTGGGGTTCCGTGGGCTTGTGCCTAGGCGCGATGCCGACTCCGCATACGGCAGAGGGCCATAGAACCGGACAGTATTGCAAATTGGTGCGAGATGCGGCTCCTGAGAAAGCGAGGGTGCCGAGGGCCGGGCCAGTTGTCGATCTTTGCAGCCGTTAGGTAGCCTTTGAAAGCTTGTGCGGGAAGCGCTTCTCTGCCATGGGCCACAACCCGAGTACGCGGATCCTCGAATCGACACTTCGCACGTCGCTTCATCAAGCACGCTAGGGTTGTCGTAGACAAGAAATACAACCTTGTGTGCCCTAGACGTGCAGACCCCTCCTCCACAAAGGATCAGACACCGTCGAGGAGATGGGCACTCCCGAAAGCGGAACGCTAGGATGCAGAAGGTATGAGATAGGCACACTTGCGGTTCCGTAGTACACGGCTCGAAGACGCGGGAACGTCTAGCCAATGAAGCTGTATTTCTTCAATTGAGCAGTTTCGTTGGTGGAAGAACATCCAATTCAACGCTTCAACGAAGAGCAGGCGCAACGTTGGGAACGAAAGTGGCTTTGAGAGCAGCCGTTGATGTGGGAGCCGATATGGCTGAGCCTGGGACTACACTAAGAAGATGACCCCACGCCGACCCACTCGGGCTCTTGGGGTTTGATGAAGAACAGAGTCAAGATACCTAAGCAACGGATAGGGCTGAGCTTTTCTCTCCGCCGCGCAGTGACGGCTACTGAAGTTGGCTTGTAGAACGACTGCGAGCGCGCAATCGCGACGACCGGCGAGGGACAAAGAAACTGGTCGGTTGGCCGTTCGCGTCAGTCTCGGCGCGTGTTGCCATTGGAAAGCTGCCTGCAGTGTTCCACGCAGTCAGCTACCCCGTATGATCTATCAAATCAGCACTCGGCGCCGGGCGTGTTGATGTCGAAAATCGTGAGGTTGGGACGCAGTGACAGACCTTGGAGCAGACGAAGAAAACAGCAGCGGCCAGAAACAGCTCCAAGCTTGAGTGGGGCGACAGGGGAGCAGATGGACCATGGGGAGCATGGAGCTTTGGCCATGGGTGCGAGGGTGCGGTCCTGGCGCCGGCGTAGGGGGCGAGTTTTCTGCAAGTACACTGCACTTGGAGACGACCTGACCTCAGGCTGGTTCAGCATCGCCGGGGGAGGCGCGATCATTTGAGCAGATGCGCATGTGAAGACGGGTTCAAGTGCAGCCGGTAGGTCAGATACACCAGAAAAAATCCCGCGCTCTGTATATTGAGGCTGTCCGCTGCTTAGGTGGTAGGTAGTTTAAACATTTACTGTAGATCACAGCGGGCAGGACCTACCCTTGCCCGCGGCGATTTTTCGCAACGCGCAGCAGCCAGCCAGCCCGGTAGTGTGCTTGGCCCTACCTAGCCCAAGCCTGCCCGCGGTAGGTTGGCGTGGGATTGGACCACTGGGAGTGCCGCCCGCTTCGATTTGGCAGTTTCTTTTACCACTTTCTCTCCGCCCGCCGCTCATCGCCAAAAGCTTCCCTCCACCGTCCATTTTGAACCCCTCTTGGATTTTCTCTTCCTTTCACCACCTTTTCTCCCGTCCTCTGGTGCACCGAAACAAACTCAATTCGCGTCGCCTCGACTTCCCACCTTCTTCCCTCTCCCCAGCTCCTCTCCGCGACGCCCGGGCACCCCCATTCCCGCCCAGAGTCACCTCTTCCCCGCGTCTCTACCTCGCTCCGAACCCTCGGGTCAAGACGGTTCTCGTTTTTTTCCCTCCCACGCCGCCTTATCTCTAGTATCTCGGTGGCCCGCCAGCGCGATCCAGAAACCCCGCCCCCAGCACAGCATTCGCCAAAAGAAACCGCAGCCACCATCGATTGGTCCCGCCTTTTGCGTCGTGACCACCAGCATCTGCAACAGGTATGTGCACATGCCCCGCCGCGAAAGTCGCCAGCGCCGCCCGCAATGGCGCACCGTTTCTCCTTCCGGCTACCCAGTTGCTTCCTGTGTTTGCCTGTCGTCTCCTTTGAACGGAGGGATTGGCTGGAGAAGAAGGAGCTGCACGACTCTCCCATCGCAGCTCCTCTTTTGCTGCAGCCCCAGGGTCCCCAACTTGCTTTTGTCTCCATGATCGTGTGCTGCACTTCTATGCCTTTGTTGTCTGTTCATTGCCAACTAACTCTTGCAAAGGATCTTCTCGGCGTCACACTATCCCTCTCCTCCGTCACCACTGTTAGGCTTTGATCAAATTAAACCAGACCTTGCTCCAGTCCCCCAACCAAGATGTCGGCAGTCCAAGACTCTATCCCGTCCAACGGCGGCGACCTCAGCGACTCCCTCGACCAGCTCAAGCTCAATGATAATGAGCCTCGTCTCGGTCCGGACGGAGAGCCTGCACCGAAGACAGACGAGGAGTACGCTGCGGCGAATCTGACTTTGAGAGCAATTGTGTCCTCCAAAGAAGCCGGTGTCATCATCGGAAAAGGCGGCAAGAACGTGGCCGACCTGCGTGATGAGACGGGTGTCAAGGCTGGTGTCAGCAAGGTTGTGCAGGGCGTGCATGATCGTGTTCTAACCATCACCGGTGGCTGCGAGGCTATCTCCAGAGCATACGCCGTGGTAGCCCGCGCCCTGCTCGAAGGTGCCCCTTCCATGGGCATGGGTGGTGTGGTCCAGGGCAATGGCACTCATCGTATGGCTTTCCCGGATTATTTTGTGCCTGAATTACCGCTGACTGATGCTGCAGCTATCAAGCTACTCATCTCTCACAACCAGATGGGCACAATCATTGGCCGACAAGGCCTCAAGATCAAGCACATACAGGATGTATCCGGTGTGCGTATGGTCGCGCAGAAAGAGATGCTGCCGCAGTCGACCGAGCGTATCGTCGAGGTCCAAGGCACACCGGAAGGCATCCAGCGTGCTATCTGGGAAATCTCCAAGTGCCTGATCGATGATTGGCAGCGTGGGACCGGGACCGTCCCGTACAATCCTGTTGTTCGGACCCAAACCACCGCAGCGCCAGCTGCGGCCGGAAGCAACAACTACGCACAGGAGAGGACCCCCTATGGTGGCAATCGTGTTACGCGAACAGGTAATGGCGCCGATTTCAGCAACGGTGGGCAGCGCCCTTATAATCGCCGTTCTGATTCTGATGCAGCCTCACGTGGCCCGCCAACTCATGACGAGAACGGCGAGGAAATCCAGACACAGAACATCAGCATCCCCGCAGACATGGTCGGCTGCATAATCGGGCGTGCAGGCTCCAAGATTAGCGAGATCCGCAAGACTTCTGGAGCACGGATCTCAATCGCTAAGGTAAGAGGCTCTCCCCTTGGCTCGATCACTTTAACCCGTCATGTCGACTTGCTAACCATGATGAACTAGGCTCCCCACGACGAAACTGGCGAGCGTATGTTCACCATCATGGGTACGTCAAAGGCGAATGAGACTGCACTTTTCCTCCTCTACGAGAACTTGGAGGCCGAGAAGATGCGACGCCAACAACCCGTTGGTCAGGCCTCTGAGTAGTGCGCGGAGGAAGAGCATCAAGGTCCGAGGCTATAGCAAAATCGTATGTGCTGTAACTTTCGGCAGTTAGCCAGCCAGGATGGCTGGCAACTTCCCTAGCCATGTTCTCGGGTTGTCCGGTTTTGGGTCGGATTTGGGCAGCGCCCTTGCGATGGGTAATTTCCAGATCTGGCTGCCGCAAGGCTTGTTATTCGGCGGGCGGGATACGATGTCACGACACTTCCTTACCAAAAAAAAGCATTTCGCCGGGGTTCCTCTATTCGAACTGGTTTCACTCCCTTACCGATCCCACTTTATTCAGCAACCGGCCGTTTTCACCACTTCAAACTTCTACCAATGTCACCGGGTAGACTCAAGAGTAGTCGGGCGGCGCCGCCACTACCACATGGTCCTTGAGCATCGCATCAAGAGACACGGGGGCGTGTCGCCGACACCTCTTCCTCAACCATCCACCCAGACCTTAGTCCGTGTTCACGCCCGACCCTCACATATTAGTTCTCTCAGTCCTCGCATCCTTCGACAATACTTTTCTCTCTCGACAATCTCGTATCCACCTCGCAACACCCGGGCTCGCCCGGCCAAGTTACTCTCCAGATAACAATACGAGCGCCGATCCCTCTCCTTGACCTCTCTTACTTCCAACGTGACTGGACCGGTCGATGCACGTATTCCAGTCTTCATAAGCCTATTGGGGCTCTAACCCGGCGAGTGGTTGGCGCACCGGATAGATCTTAGGACAGATGTCTTGAACAAAGGCATTTATCTGTAGACAGGAGCAGAAATATACGAGCATTACGAAACTTGTGCCGACCAAATAATGTGTGACCATGTTCGATGTATGGTGTAGCTACTCGAATGAAAGCCGTGCGAAGTTGACGTGATTGCCTCCTGAGTGTGCGCGGTCTGGTTCTTCAGTCGGTTGGGGGAGGTATCCCATAGAATACCCCGCCAATGGGAAGCTTAAGGTAGTACTTATCGCTGCAGGATTCCGTGCCGCCGAGCCGCTCGCTGCAAAGCCAGGGCCCAAAATAAGGTCGAGAAACCCACCAATTAAGCTATTACTGGGTAGTTCCGTCAAGGTTAGCGGCACTCAACAGGGCTGTGAGAAGCCACCCTGTCCGGATGACAACATGGGCTACATCTACCCTTTTAGTCCAACAATTGCTGTCGCAAACCGCGAGATGTCAGAACGATGATGTCGGGAACGCAGTAACTCGCCAAATCACCCACGCTCTTTAAATCACCTCCTGCTTCTTCTTTTCAGGTTCGCATAGTGTTTGCCACGGTCGCATATTTCATAATGGCCCGTTCAAAGCAGGCGACGCCTATCCGGCGCGAACCGTCTTCCGAATATGTCAGCAAGCAAGATCGTATGGCGCCCGGCAGGGAAACAGCGGTAGCTAGCAAGGCGAGCGCCGACACCAATGGGAGCGCCGACAGCTCCCAGGTGGGCAAGCCGGCGGCGAAGAGTGACGCCGGTGTTGTGACGCTGGTCATCGACGTGGCCGGCATCTACGCCTCATTGTGCGCAAATCCCACACCCTGCTACACTCCTCCATACGGTCAATTGAAGCTGACATGGTGCGTCGCAACTAGCCTGACGTGGGCCTACCTCCAGGAGAAGCTCACGACGACAGCGTACGGCCCGGAGGGCGAGCGCTTCAAGTTCTCGGTCTTTCTCCTCACGATCCAGTCTCTCTTCGCCGCGGCGGGCGGTCAGCTCTTTACTCGCTTCAGCACGCCACGTGGGCAGGCGGTACCATCTATGATTCCGAACAGACAGATCATGTGGCCGCTGCTGCTGGTGGCCTTCACCAATGCGCTGGCAGCGCCCTTCGGCTACGCCGCCCTCGCACACATTGACTACATCACCTTCATCTTGGCAAAGAGCTGCAAGTTGCTGCCCGTCATGTTTCTACACATCACCGTGTTCCGCAAGCGCTACCCGCTGTACAAGTATCTGGTTGTGGCCGCCGTCACGCTCGGCGTCGCCGTCTTCACCCTGCACTCGGGCGCGGGTCACAAGAAGGCTAAATTTGCCAGCCACAGCGGCCAGACCGCATGGGGCATGCTTCTGCTGGGTATCAACCTGCTGTTCGATGGCCTGACCAACAGCACCCAGGACTATATCTTCCAGACCTTCCAGCCGTATACGGGGCCGCAGATGATGTCCGCCAATAACTTGCTCTCGTCCTTCATCACCGGCAGCTATTTGCTCCTGAGCCCGTGGCTGGTCCACACTCCGTTCGGCGCCTGGATGGGCATGGACGTGAGCGGTAGCGCTGGCGAGCTGGCCTCGGCCCTTGACTTCCTAGGCCGGCACCCCGCTGTATGGAAGGATGTCCTGGGCTTCGCCTTGTGCGGCTGCATTGGGCAGGTGTTCATCTGTGAGTCCCCTCCCACGCCCCTTATATTTCATAGTTTCAAACCCATATTAACCCCCGGACCAGTCCACACTCTCTCTACCTTCTCATCCGTCCTCCTAGTCACTGTCACTGTGACTCGCAAGATGTTCACCATGATCCTCAGCGTCGTAGCCTTTGGCCACCGTCTGTCACAGATGCAGTGGCTCGGTGTGGGACTTGTCTTCGGCGGCATCGGCGTCGAAGCCCAGATCGCGCGCAGCGAGAAGCGTGCCAAGGAGGCTGTGAAGAAAACTGCCAAGGCTGAATCTGAGAAGGCGCAATAAATCGACAGACATATCTCGATATGATGGTGAGGTGAGGCTGTATTGCATTGTTCATAGCGATTGCGGAGGGCTTGGCGGTGTGCCGCACTGTTTTCCACGGCAAGAAAAGGAGGATGTATAAGTAGGGATTATGCATTCGGCATCATCAGAAGCGAAAGAATAACGGCGAGGGAGGACTGAACAGAGATAGAATCTACAGTGAACACGCAACTACTGGATGTAAATACGCTTCAGAATAAAACGCCATGCCGACCAAGTAACAATGGTGACCGCAAGCCGACCTACCCCTTTCAAATACTTTCAGATACAGGGGACCAAAATGTCAGAATATATGTATATATTTGTATGTAGTCTCTCGTAGTATTAGCACAACCGAACTCCGAGCTGGGTGTGCGATTCTTGCGACCCCGTTTCCTTTTCACCGTCTCGCCGATAACTCCTGTTCCAAAAGACCAACAAATATTGACTGAAATGGTTCGCTGACTCCCCACCATACCCGCAGCCTCAAATACTCTTGCTCTCGGTATTGAAAAGAACCTAGGGGCAGAGAGTATGATGTTTTGGTGGGCGAGACCGCGATCAAAGCGCCGCAACCCAGGTGTTTGCTTTGTGGTTATCGAATCGAGGAAGCCACAGCGGTTGCTTGTTCATCAGCTCGGGTTGTTCGTATCACGCGGCCAATGGACCAAGTGGCTCGGGCTTGCCAACGTTTCCGATATCCAAGGTCATCTTGTTGAATCGCCCTGAAGCGTCGGTCTGGCTAGTTCACACACGTAATATGTCCAACTCCGTTTCCCTCCCTCCCACCACCCGTTCCAGCCCACCCCTTTCGTTCAAACAGACAAAACAAACCAAAACAGCAAATAAACCGAGAAAAAGTCCATCAGGTAGCCACCATAAGCCCCCCAGTTTCATCCGTAGCGACCAGAGCCGCTCGCTAGGGTGTATAGTCCATCTCATCACTTCTAGATTACACATTTCGTTTAACAAAGAGACAGGTGATGGATGATCGACGGCAACTATTTTCATGCTGAGAATGTACGTCACCAATAAATACGGTTCGTAATCCGCTGCGCAGTGCTTGAATAGGACCGGAGTAAGGGAATGATATCAAGAGCGCTCTGTAGAAAATAGACAAATGAAACCTGTGGTTGGGTATCTGGGCTGGTCCGACTGATCGTGAACGTCCCATAGTAAATCTCGGGGCTGCCGCTGTCGATTAAGATCTTAGCTGAAAACGCCGGTTTAATGCATCGTGAATCGAGTGCCTCGGAACCAATGCGTGTGGGTGGCGCGCATTGGCTGGTAGGAACATGGATAAGAGAGGTTTGTGGAAGCCGGTATCCAAATATGGGGTTATAATACCTCGTCGATCGACCGTACAATAGGCGTTTCGCCCACCGTTGGGGGGCTTCGTGGGTCTGCCACTGCCTGCGGTCGGCCGAATGGGTAGAACGGGTCTCGAGGGCATACACTCTCTCGGGGAGAGAACAGCTCATCCTCTGGGGTGGGAGGAACTTCGACCAGTCGCAGACCCCCAAGACCGGTAGCGAGTGGACCTGGCCCACGCAACGGATTGTTCGTCATGGCTTCCACACGAGGCGACAACAGAGCAGTATCATCCGAGAAAGTCCGCATGATCGTAATCTGCCGTTTTGGAGGCTCAGCCATTTTTATTGGCGGCTCAACTGGTCTTGACGGTGTGCTGATGCTTAAAGGTACGAACCCAAAACCCTGAGGCGAGCCACCAAATCGATGAGCCCCAAAGCCCGGAGAAGGAGGTGGTGGTGGCCGGCGCAACGGCACCGGCGGTGCAGACCCAGCCGATGGTGCAAATCCAACCGATGGTGCAAACCCAACCGGTGGTGCAAACCCAGCCGCTGAAAACCCAGCCGGCGGTGCAAACCCGGGAGACATCGGTGGTTCTTCCGAGAATCTGAACGACGCTCGGCCGGGCGAGGGTAGTGGTCTTGAGAAGCATATTGGGGCGAAACCGGGAGATGGCGGGGGCCTTGAAACCGAGGTGGCCGACGAAAACCCCGAATCGGATTGCGGAGGCATTAGTGTTGGCGGAGGCCTTAAGGTTGTGATATGGTCGAACCGCCCTAACTTTCCAGGATCACTCTCGTCTTCTTTTTCTCTCCATGAAAAGCTGGAAGGAGCTGATGAGGGACCTGGGGATATCGGATCCCCTCGGTTTGGAGTCGAATTTCCACGAGCTCGGATCGGACTCCTCTCTGGGGATGCATCCTTGACAGACGGGTCCTCAGTTGGCAGCGGAGCTGTCAGCGGCTCTCTTAGCGGGCGCTCAATGTTGTCGGCCGACAAAGTCACCCGATGCCCAGCCGCCGGACTCCTTCCAGACCATGGCGCTGTCGGCAGCTTCGACTTGGATACTTCCTTTTGAAAATCCTGCAAGCAATACATCAACCTCATATTGGGGCTAATCCATCGACTCCTTGATTGCGCCGCATAATATGCGTCATTGACACTCAACGCGGGGTTGCGATACATTCCGTATGCGATTATGAGACTTGCTGATCGACTGGCGCCCTGTTGGCAGTGAATCAGAACCTTCTTTTCGTCCTTCACCTTCTCATCTATCAGCTCGCAAAGCGACATCAAATCCTTTGAGATGTCTGTATTGTGATCCCAAGGCATATGGATGTACTCCGGCTCCTTGAATGTTTGAGCTTTCGGTGTTGTTGGTGTATCCGCTGGCTCTTCCGGCAAATACTCCAAAGCAGTGGCAAAACTGGCGCCGGTAAGAGCGGTGTCAGGAATCGGAGAATCGGTCGCGGCCACCTCCTTGGTATCTTCGGATTTTCGTGTGCCGAAAGGATCAAAAGGGTTGCGGACCTCGCGAGCAACATTAATTACTAGATCAAATCGGGCAGCTTCCTCTGCGGTGGGCTCGAGGTAGAGAAAGACGTTGTCGGGATAGATGCAGATCGGTCCATCGGGGTACCCAGGTGTCTTCTGGTCTTCGTTGTTTTCTACTTCGTGAAGCGGGTCCACGTCAAAAGTTGTACGGTTGGCGACCTGTGACCGTATCGGTGAGTCTTCCTCCGCGATCGTTGTATCCAGACCAGGCGCGTTCATGCCGGGGCGCGGCGGCCGTAGGAATGTTGACAATCCAGTCTCATTTCGCTCCAGCACAGTCGGAATGGTCATCCCGCCTGCCGGTCCAAATGTGGAAGATTTGAGGCCCGACAGCATATGAGGAGATGAGGTTGAGTGTTTCAACGCACGCCGCTGCAAAATAGGAGGGATCTGAAGGGAGGGGACTGAAGGGGAAGTTGGTACGTCGAGCGTCGTCCGTGTGAGGTCCGACGTGTTCGTCTTGAGACTGAGTTGACTCGGTTTTCGCTTCATGGCCGGAATTGTAGGCTTGATGAAGGAGGAGGAAGGAGAAGTAGGCTCGGACGTCAGTGACGAGGAGAGAGAGTTGAATGGTGCCTGGATAGACAATCCCTTCATGTTCTTTGGCCGCCGGGGCGCAGGGGATGTCATCGGCCTTGCTGGTGTCGCATCCGACACGCTAAGACTAGCCATGCCGCCAGAGAGTGCGCCAAAAGGCGCAGGCGCAAACGATGAGAGGGGCATTAGCGATATTATTGGTGAGTCTGGTGAAGAGGACGGAGAGGCGTCGGAGAGATCGGATGAATCGGTGCAAGAGAGTGTCGTTGTGGGTGACGACTCAACCGACTCGGTCGCCTGGGTTGACGTGCTGTTGTTGTGCTTATGCGAAGAGTCTGGTACCAGAGTCGCGGGTCTTAGTTCGGGTGCTGAGCTTCCTGGCAGCTTGGGATGTTCCATCACTAGTTTCGGATCGATGACGGTAACGAGACCTTGCTGATCCATAGTATCGCTCTCCAAGTCAAATACTGACATAAACGAGGGTATTTGATCCTCGTACATCCGCCGAACCGCAGCAGTAGGCATATTCGGTACCATTGGTCGCCGACCTTCTTCTCTGTGTTGCCAGTGTGGCCCAGATCCGACCCGGTTTGCTTGATCCAAGTCGCAGCCGCAATCGGTCTATTGCAGGGTGACCAACCCAGTCGTTTGTCTTGCCAGTGTCTGCAAGTCGCCGCGAGGCAGATTTGGAAGACAGGCCCCTTAATTGAGTGGTATATTGCAAAAGAATTGTGTAGGCGCGGGTCGAATGAATGATTTGGGATCAAAGGAAGTTGCTCAAGAAGGAGCCAGGCTGGGCGGGACAGCACTGCTGAATCCTCGGCACCTCTTTACTTTGTCGCTCCGCGTTCAATGCCCCTTTATGTTTCCGACGAATGGTTCGCGCGATCGGGGACCGCGCCGTGAATAGGGCGGTGGACAACACAACCAAGTCTTCCAGTCGCAAATCGAGGGCGGCGCTGGTCGGGAATCGACAGACCTCTGTGAGAGATCTCGGGACAGCTCGACCACGGGCGAATGTCAAGAAACAGTCCAATGGGGTCGCCCAGCTGAGGGATCAGATGAAAGCCTTGGGGTCAAGGAGTGTCAATATGTCTTCTTCAGTCTGGAGTTTGGGTTTGTTGCTGGGAGAGAGGGCTGGGAAGGGGGCGGAATGGGACTCGGGGCGGTGGTTGGACTGACTGAATGAACTGAGACGAGCGGCGGGGTCCTGTTTTGCCGGATTGACTGAGTTCCGGGCTGTGATTCCCTTCAAGATGCCCGGCCGCAAACGTCGAGAGATCGTGTCTTCCGAGGAATGGAGATGTGGGAAAAGGGGAAGAATGGAACAGGAGAAACGAAGGGGAAGTCGCCTGTCGGAATTGGTGGACTGGACCGCGAAACGGGGACGAGTGGCAGTGGGAGGGCAGCCGCAGGCGCAAAAAGAGCGACTGGGGGAGGCCCATCGAGTGCTGCACACGACGCGGAGCAGCGGGCAACAGACCTGAGGGAGGGCGACCAGGGGGCAGGGCTCTGGGAGTCTCTGCCCGCTCGGGTGGCCTGGGCGTGTAGTGTGGGCCAGTAGGGCAGGTTGTTCCCCTCTTGGCCGCTTGCACTGGGATGTGGGTCGCGGGGGCCGTGCTAGGCCAATGACAAGCAGCTGCAGTCGGCCTCCACCGCCACGAAGAGCAAAGACCAGCGGCTAGCCGCCCTCGCGACCGCTTGCTTCAGACATGCATGGCTATTAATAGACAGTGCGACACTGGAGCAAAATTTGTGCCGGGGCCATCATTGGCTGGCGTTTGCTGTTTGATTCTCCCACGCCAATCATCGTCTCCGCCCGTGGCTTGTCTGACCACAGAAGCACAGAAGGTACAGAAGCCAGAAGCACTTCGACGTGGTTCCCGCATCGCGACTTGTCCCTTCCACAGCTCTTGCGCTTCTACGCTTGCGATTCCTTCATTGTTTCCCAGCGACCAAGCGATTGTGTTGGTTGCTTCAGCTTAGCATGTCTCATGGCGCACTTCTATCGCCTTGTTTGCCCCCCGAAATACCGAGAACGGGACTCGTGCTTGGTGATGAACACCAGGATCATCGTCAATGTGCCTGCGTGCGTCCGATCCCTGGTGCTCACTATGAGGGCGCTTAACACAAGGCAAGGAACTGGCTCCTCTCGTCAATAGTGCCTCCGTCTTTGCATTGGGACAGCTGCTGCCGCTATTGAATCTCAACCACGTCGCCTAACCGCTCAATCGGAGGTTGGCCGACGTGGGAGACCCTGGGCGATTGTGTGCCCGTGGTTGCAGAGTGATGGCCATCTTTAAAAGTCAGCCTCCCAATGTCATTTACAGCCGCAGACCCCCCCTCCCCAGCATCCTATTTCCGCATCGACGGATTTGTCCTCTGCGTGATCTGTCCACATGTTCGGGATGGAAGCCAGGGAGATCGGTGGACAGATCCATACGGGCTCTAAGTTATGACTGGGCTTGCGGTAAGCATTGCGCCGCAAGCCGGCGCGCATTCGGTAACTTTAGACCCGGAATTGGGGTTTTAGCCCCCGACATCATTCTTCCTTGATGGAAATCTGACATTTTCTGTTTATTGCTGGGGATGCGCCCCGATCCTCAAGGGAGTAAATAAACAATCAACAACCGGCACGGAGACGTCGTCTACGTATGAAACTGTCACACAGACGTAGCACAGGAGCCCAGCAAACATGGGGCGGACGTTTCTGGCAGCAAGGCTTAGGTTTTATGGTGTCTGCACCAACCAGCACCAGTTCGCAAAGTTGATAGAAGCCAGGCAGTTGGAGGAGAGAACGGACGTTGCCGGCTGACTGAGACATGTTTTCTCCATATATATCTGTCCTTCTTTGAATTGTGCCTTCGCAACCGTTTTTGGACAATAGAGAGATGTACTGACGCTGCTCAGGCCGGAACAGCGTCGCACAACCTTGCCCGCTTTCTCCACACTACGGAGTACTCGGCTTCGGTTCTTCGAGGGACCCACGCGACGGGAGATCTGAAACAGCCAGTGCGGTGGGGCGACGACTGTGCGTTTATTGGCTCCACTTCTCTCCACTTCTTTTCTGCCTTTGATGCATCGACGGCTACCGACTCACAACAGGGCGGGCACCTGCCAACAACCTACGCAGTACATTAGCCAGAATATGAAGGCTCATTGTGATCCAAACGCCAAGCGCAGAGCCTCATATTGTTTTGTTTATATGCAAGCTGCCAGCAATAGCCTGCCAGCAGCCTGGCGAGGCAACGCATTTATTTCTCTGGGGATCTGAACCTGAAACCGTTGGGAGCGTGTGACACAACAAACAGCCAGCACTGTCCTCGACACTTCCACGTCTCTCATCCCCCAGCGACTTTGGACGGCCGTTTGTCCTGATGGCACATCGGCGAATAGTGTAATTCGTACTCTTTTCATTCTTCAACTGTCTTGACTTCCTTGCTGTGTTACAGCTAGACCTTCGTGGGACTGTTAGGCATGACCACATCCAACCAGTATCAGGCTCGCTTCCGCGTTACCTAGAATAGATTCAGGTAAAAGGACAGCCTCCCTCGGGTAACGTACCTCGAGCCTATGTTTCCGGGTCGAGCAGCCGGAATGGTTCGCGGGTGTTTACAGCACGGGATCGCTGAAACATGTCGGCTGGGCGGTTTACCCAGTTGGACACCGGAGGGTTGGAAGTTCTCCGACAGGATCTAGGCGAAACGGCAGAAGCCTTTCGGAGGGAATGCAGATATATGGCATCACCGTTTTGGGGGCTCCATACCCACCTATCGTCTTCAGGGCAGTACATACTGCTACCAGTATCCGCGAACTTGCGACTCAACGCATGATCATGACATGGCAGCTTCCGCTGGACATTGCTATGTGGCTCAGGTTGAAGAGCTGGAGGAGGTTACGGCCGATTCTCAAAGCCACTACCGAGTCCCGCCCGTTCACGAGAAACAAAGGGTGGCAGCCTTGAAAATACAAGGCCCCTCATGGTAAGCACAACCATATCCGCTGAACAGCACTCTGTCTTTTGCCTCCGGGGTGTATCAGCCCGTGTACAAGGGCTCCGACAAGGGGGGGGAGCTGTCATATCCGCCAGTTAGGGAGACGTCTTTTACCGGTACCACAGTCACGACGAGTCGTGAATTTCGATGTTAGGTAGCAACGCTGTCTCATATTCTGAAGAGATATACAAGGGAATGAAACAAGGCATTGCTTACATCATGGGACTGGACCCCTAGAGTACCGCAAGTCATTCTCGTAGCGGTTGGGAGGCTTGGATATTGATAGGACTAGGTAGGAAGGACTCCTTTGGTGCACCAACCTACCTTTATAGGTGAACCATGCCATTCTCTGGGGCTTTCGTGTCTACCTATTTGGCGTCAAGATCAACACCCAGTTGTAGGTAGACACTCATGTTTTCCCGTGCAGGTTCCAATATTTCCGACATGCCCACCTGCGCAACTACCTCTTCCATGAATAGGTGATATAGGGTTTCTATATAAGAGAGAAGGTGGTTTGCGGCGTTTTGCTGTGCGATGTGCAATGTGAAAAGGGGATAGGGGAAATACCAGTACCCAGCTCTCACTATCTGGGTACCTTACTCGGGTAGTCATGAGTCAGACTGGCTAGAGGACTCGAAGCACCTGAAACTGCTATGTGGGAGGAAATACCATATTTACCCTACCTATGAAACGTCAGCTGGTCTTCAGCTAGTTGGACTGAAGCCATGAAACACTCTACATCGTGCCTGGATATTGCCAGATACATGAGTCTCGGTTGCCTCGGACCTACCTCGGTTGCCCGAGTTCATTGATAGACGGGGAGAGGCCACAAAAGTGACCATGTTACAAAACACTGAGGGTAAACCAAAGAAGGTTATGTATATAGGCATAACTCCACTAGGGTGTGGCAAGGCTGATAAGACGGCTCGTAGGCACTGTCCCCGTGTTCGGGGAAATCCTTCCAGTCAGGGGGGCATCACCCAGCCCGTGCTCATAAAGGCCAAAGTCGCGAGAATGGGCAAATCAGCTCGGTACTATGGCAGAAAACAGACAAGTCTTTGCACTGCTAACCCCCGAAAATAACTCAACTTTACCCAAGTATCTATCTAAATACGCACGTAAGGTCAAATGATTGTGCATGGCTCCCATCAAGGCGCGAGGACTATATAACTCAGCAATTTCCCATAATTGAACCACGAAAACCATATACCTAGATATATAAGGGCATCTTGTGCTGAAATTACTACCCCCTCCCATTGTTGGTTGGACAGCGCTCAGTATACAATCCTGTCCGTAGATGCTTTGCGTAGCTCAATGGAGGCCAACCGACAACTACCTATTATAGCGCCCTTCGGTGTTTCTATCGTTGTGGCATGTGTCGCGGTATGGGTCATACCCGAGGACTAACTAGAACTGCAAGAAACTGTCACAGTCTGGATGGGTACCCGGGCGCCAGAGTTGAGACAGGCTGTAGATATACCCTTCTAGATGCTAAGTTATTCGTACAGCAGACTTAGTAGGGATTCCGGCACTCCCTTTGGAAGGTTGGCCTACGTGGTAGGAAGGGTGTAGTTGACCGTCACAGAAACCAACAAGGAGGGGGCGGTATATTAAGTACAAAACGACTACACGCCTTTGTAATAGATAAAACAGAATACCCCTCCCCCCCACGATTGATGGGGATTGACTGGTGGTCGATGGATCCAAGGCAAAGATCAAGGTACCTAGAAGAAGATTCACATCTTCAGATCAGTAGGTATCTATGGGGCCGGGCTGAGCCATCTTCGGTGGGTCCTTGCCCCAACATCAATAAAACTTGACTATTGTTCTGAAGTCGTGGGAATTAATGATGAGTGCATGTGTCTGAGGCGAACTGCAAAATTATACATTTCGTGAAAAACTAATGTGGCGACGAGGGAGAGGGTCCATTTGATCATTGCGCTCAACGTAGAGGCTACCGCTGCGAATGAAGCTTGGGTTTGACAGACAGCTCCGTGGACAGCGGGGATGGACGGGACGGGTGGGCGGCGCGGAGCGGGGCACGTACACGGGGTGGGGCACACCCCGGTCCGGAGGACCAAATGTCCGTGCCATCCCCCGACTGCCCAACACTATTTGGTGGAGCTGATGGGCAAAAGGAAAACTGAATGCGAGAAACACAGTCGATCGGATGTCGCTAGCATCCCAGCTGGCCTAAATTTTAGCACCTCGAAAATAAGAAACGAGAACATGCTCTGCCGGCGACCCCGCATCGCGGTCCACATTCCCTCCATTCCAGGACCGGCCGACATTCCCACACTGCCTTTCTTCTCATGTGAAATCGGCTTCTTAAGGTTGCACCGAGCCGACAGCCGACAGCTGACATGATCTCGTGGCGGGAAACTCTCGGCCCCTTTTCGACAAGGAAATGTTCCCACACCCTTCTCGAAAAATAACAACCCCCAGCACCCTTGGGTGCGTTCTTTTTTTTCCGGCCTGCAGCGAACCAGGGTATTAGTATAGAAATTGGCATCGCGGCTGCATATCAGTGTTCAACTCGCGGCTTTTGCGGCCCAGATTTTTCCGTTTTGAGCTCTGCTGCAAGTGAACTAACTACCTTGACTGTTTTGGATTATGCATGGTCTGAGGAGGGAGTCTCTCATTCAAGCGTAATCTTAAACTTGGCACCACCAAACACTCCGGAAGTGGGCCGAGTGAAGATGCTGAGCGAGCCTTCGTTTCTTTTCCCTCTGACATCGCGAGGGGCACACGGTTGATGAATCCAGCAACTTACTCAATAAACCGTTGTGAAACCGGGCTCTCATCGTCCGCTCTTGAGCTGTCACGCACACCAGGCGTATTGAAATACATGTGTATTTCGGCTTCAAAGACATAGGCGGTCTCTCGTAATACAAGCTCTATGTCTCCCCCGTCGAAGCGGACAGCAAACGACACATGGGACAGTCGGGCTCTGCCGATACACAACTCGTGGCCTGGGAGAGCAGAGGGGAGAAAGGTCCGTCCCTGTATGTGTCGAGATGGGATCTCGTCACATTGCTCCATCTGCGACATCGAGGCTGGTTGACTCGCGTGCCCATCCTTTGATGTGACGAGTGAGTGCAGTTTGGCTGTCATCGGTCTGATTTTCTCGACAGTGTTGCTGGGAGGTGACCAGAGACTTGTCGTCTCTCCACCTTCCCCATCATGCCGATCGCCCTCAAAAGGGAACTGCACTGGCCCGTTTATTCAAAAGAGGTGTTGGGGAGATGCTTGCCCTGCGGGATTGCGGTGCATCAAAGTTTCGAGGGTGCAAGCTGGAGTCGCTGAACGGGTCTGATTCGTCAATCGGTCGTCGTGGTGTGCCATCGCGCAAGATGTCAAGGGTCAACCCCGGCGGAGTTCCTGGTGCCCCTTTCCAGCCTCCCGGTCCTCCCCTGCTCCGCTTGATGGGGGCGTCTGCACCCTGGCCCCCCCAAACGCCAATTCAAGAACCTCGACGTGGTGGCTCGCGAACACCCTCAGGCCGTTGACGTCCTTTCATTTCGACAAGACGCAAATCCCAAGGGTTGACCGGTCTCTCGCTTCTCGCCTGTCATTTTCTAGTTCTGGGCCCGAGGTGAAAATCGAACGAAAAGGTGGCATTGGGTGTTCAGACTGCAGTCGACACGCAGGTAATATCGGGCTGCTTTTTGGTGAGGTGATATGGAGAAAGTGTGCTCGAACCCCCCATCCCTACAGCACACACACAGGTTGCAGGCGGTCTGCTTGGGCTGGGGTAGTACAGGTGGTTGGAATGCGGGAGGATGATGTGTGCGGGGGTCCTCGCCACAATGCGACAGCGAGGTGAGTGGTTGCGTTAGGGAGACAGGCACGCTTTGCATATGTGCTTGGGCGTGGAGACATCCAGGGATTACATGATGGACGGTGCAAACCTGAAGTCGAGGTACTTCGTACAAGCCGGCGTCCCTGGATTTCGCATCAGACGACAGAAGATCAGGACACAACGGTTGTTTGCGTAGGCGCATCTCCATTTACTGATTCGATCGGTCGCGCTTGATCTTGGACTGGCTCCGGCTACGGCGGGCTAGCGTCTAGCTCCTGCGCACATGTCTTCGCTGGCGGAGCTCGATGTCTTGGAGTGACTTTGATGAAGGGCGAACGCAAGCTGAACTCGACCCCTCGCGGCGGCGCCAGACATTCTCGTTTGGCCAGGCCAATTCAACATTTCGACGGGGTGCCAGTCCACGGCCCGTGTGCAAGGTAGCATTTTTCTGATGATCCCCGCACCTGTTTGTCGTTTACGGTATCTGGTACCTGGGGTGCTTATGTACCTGACCAACGTGGATGGGTGGAGGTTTGCTGCTCTGCTGGCACCATTTCAAGCCCGAGATTTGAGCTGTCTGCGCAGTGGCCCAAGTCGGCCAGGGTAGCCGTCGATGTGCTCCCGACCGCCACTAGCCCCTTCCTCATTTGTATCCCAGTGTGCCACCGCCGGAGTGACTCTCTCTTGTCCTCTCCTCCCTTCGAACTCGCCTCGCCGTGCCTGCTGTCCGCGTCTTTTTGCTCCTCTTCGCTCCTCACCTCGAGGTGGTCTCTTCGACCGTTGCATACTCCTTACTAATGCCCTAATTCGGATTGCCTCCGTTCCTCGTTCCCTTGGCTGCAACTTTGTTTAAGTCCCATTTGCGACTGCCCTCCGCCCGCCCGCCGCAGCCGACATCGATCAGGGTGGTGTTGATGGATTTCCGGCGCAAGCGGTGCGGTCGTCTTAATACTTGTAATACAGCGAATGCACCGACGGCCGGGAAGTCGAGTGTCACGACCCGAGCCCCACGCGTGCGACGGCTGCCGGGAAAACACAGGAAGACGTCGGAAGGCTGAGGCGGGAAGGGTGTTTGGGAGCCATGGCGACCACCTTCGCTGTGGGCGCGGGCAACTCGGGCCACGGGCCCCATACAACAGCGGCTTCCTTCAGCACGGCTATCCAGGCGCATTTGGGTGCACACCAACATAATAATAGCGCCAGCACCACAACAAGCAACAAAAGTAACAATTCATTTAGCAGCAACAATAGTATTTTCGACGCCCACCGCCAGAACCACAATTCGTCCAAGCTCCCCGCCTTTCGTTTTGCCGATCTCAAGAAGGACGCAGTGCTGCCGTCGCTGCCGTCGCTGTTGCAGCACATTCCACCGTGTCCCGTCTCGCCGCAGGCCGACACCGACCGTCCCGCCGACGGACAACAGCAGCAGTGCGACGCGCATGACCAACCCGAAAACCAGGTAGCCCCCGGGTTACTGCAAGACGTCCTCCACAACAGCCAAAACCTCCCCGACAAATCTCCCTCACCTGAAACAGCGCCATTGAAATCGCTCCCTCCACATCAAGCAAGCCCCCCCAGAACACGAGCCTCGACCTTCCAAACTTCGTCAGTCCCCACACCAAACGACAACCCCGACCCGTCTATCGGGTCGAAGCGCCCAGCATCATTTCCCGACTCTCCTAGCATCGCCAGCAACTTGTATGCACCCAAAACTCAATCGTCATCTGCCGTCACACTAGCCGCCAAGCGCCGCCTGACCTCCTCGGGCGTGGCAAACAGTGCCGAAACCTTGACGTCCAACACAAATTCGACAACCCAGAGCGGCGAAGACCCGGACTCGACCAAGGAATGGGCACGGGGTCAGCGTGAACTGCTGTTGCCGAAAACCGTTGAAAGTGCCAAATCTGATGTTTCGAGGAAGTCACGCCCTCCCGTCTCGTATCGACCACCCAACGCCGCCGGCGGGCGCGCTGTGATTCCCCCAATACGATCTTTCCGCTCTTCAGGGTCTCGCAAGAGTCTTGTCCTGGATATGCACGTCCGGCGCGCGTCGGATGAGTCATATGGGGAGGATATCGGGGACACGAACCAGCGAGATCGCACATTACGGGCGCTCGAAGGCCGACAAGACGATGATTTCTCACAAATAACGCCGCCCGATTCGGCAGACGCGATCGGAGATTGCGACAATACTGCCGACCTCTTCATGCGCATCGCCCGCGAGGACTCGAACCAAGCTCCCGAAGAGTACGAGAAGCCGGGAGACCAGAGCGCGATCGTAAGTACTACCACGTTCAATCACAACTTCCTCTTGAGCATCTTAGCCCCGGGTGGTGGGCATCGTGGGAGGTTTTTTCGACGAGTCAAGAATACCCGTCGCGCGCTTCACCCGTTGGACTCGACGGCTTTGTCTCGACTCTACTAAATTGAAACATGCCGACCAGCCCATTCACATGCATATCATTGTTCACATGACCCACCGTTCCACACTTTCTGAACGCTAGCAGTTCCCGGCTCCTTTGGGCCTGTGCTAACTTAACATTCAGTCCCGGGTCACTCGGGGCCACCGCCGGCCATTCTCGGCGGCCGTTCCGACGTATCAAGCGACATCACCGCCGCAGATTACGCGCCGGCTCTCAGACCAGCGCGAGAATGCCAGAGCGCGTCAGTTGACGGACAGTCAATCTCCGCAACAAATGACAAAAGAGCTCACATATCGCTCGGGTGTACGAGAGAGGCCAGCTTCCAACACAACGATTGTAGAAAACCCGAGTCGCCCCCAAACGAACCGAACGCCCCTTCGGCCACCCCCGATTACCCCGCGGCAGACATCATTTCAAGATCCCACCCCAGATGCAGGCTCAACATACCGAAGGAGGCAGTCCATTACTGAGAGTAACGTATCGGTGACAGTCGGCAGGACCCCTCAGTATAGGAATACGAACCTCGCTCTTGGGGGGCAAGGCCGGACCTACAGCTCATCTCCCCTGGTGCCTAGATCTACCGGCTTTCACAAGGACGATCCGCAACAGAGTATCGAGCCAAATCATGGCGTCGAAGGGACTGAGTCGTCAACCTCGACCGCGGCGCCTTCGACCGTGTGGGACGAATTGGATGATTTGAAGTCTCGTATCCATCGTCTAGAGTTTGGAAAGGCCCCATCCACTTCGGGTGCAGCAATGTCCAGAGTATCCGACGACCGTCCTCCTACGGCGACGACCAATGCTACGACTATGTCGGCATCACCGAAACGTGGATCCGGGCCGGGCGCCAACCAGCCAGACGTAAGCAGCACTACGTCGTCACAACGGGAAGCACAACCTATTCTTCTGTCGGCGCTTTTCAAGACAAAAGGTATTGTCAGTCCCGAGGTTTTTGGTGCCATTGAAACAGCAGCGACCGATGCCCTGGCGTTGAACTCGATGATGGGCGCCCCCGGGCAGCCAGGTCCGATCTCCAGTTCCGCCAGCACTATTGGCGGACTCGGGAGTGTCACAGACCGGCAGCTTCGTCGGAAAGCCGACAGCATCTGTAGAAGTTTGACGGAGTTATGTTTAGCACTCGCCGACGAGATTGGGCCAACAAAAGCACCCCAACCAGCACCTGCTCCTCGCGAGAAGGAGATGGAGCTGCTGGCAAGTCCAACAGCCACAAAATTTGCGCCGATATCGAGCCAAAGGCGGCCGAGTGCTCTTACCGATTCGACGGCATCTAAGCCCGTTATGAGCCCCCGGGCCCCTACTAGCTTGGAGCAACGTAGGCTTACCATGCTAGCATCCACAACGTTGCCCAGCCCACGGTACGCTGTCGCGCCGTTAACCCCTATGGAGCCGTCTGGAGCGGGTCGAAAGACATCTCTGCTACTTTCCCGAACACGGCGGGCTGGAACGGAGGAGCCGGAGGAAGTATCTGGGAGGAGATCATCGTTGCTCTTGAGGACCAGACGTGCTGGAACAGAGGAGCCAGAAGAGAACCGGGATGTCCAGCAAGGAAGGAAGACATCGCTGCTCGTTCGAAGCCGAAAACTCTCGAATGATGACGAGGGTGAGCCCCGCTTCCGTGTGCCGTCCAGAGCCATCACCGAAGTCGCCAGTTTCCGCGGTGCTCCTCGCGAGATCAGCACTCAAAACCAAGCGTCACCTCCGGACCTTAATTCGCTTGGATCATCGGCTCTCCCCCGTCGTCGGCTGCTTCCTTCGTCTCTTAACCCGAGGCTGGTTACCCCAACGACACCCGCACTAAACCGCCGCTACATCGATAGACCCACGGCGGAGCGGGAAACCAACAGCGTAGCGGAGAAGCTAGCAGAGGATCGGGGCCAGCGTCAATTTTCTCTCAGCCAAACGGCGATGCTCAACCGGACTGGTAGCCTCAGCCGGCGAAATCGCGACAGTGCTATACCCGGCATTCCGCCACAAAACAGCCAGGCCGGAGGAGGCTATAGATGACGAAACCATCATGCCTTAATGACGTTTACAACATGTTCACGATTGTATCAACACTGGGGGGATATAGCACTCATCATGCACGGGCGTTTTTCTTGTTTTTTTTTGCATCCAACCTCAACGAGTCGGCAGGACTTACGTTTCCTTTCCTCTCTCGATTCGGTGGTAGTTCTCCGCCCCCCAAAATAACGGGTCTGTGTTTGCCTGATTTGGATTCTATGCCCGAGGCGTTTATTGTATATTTTGATTGTTCCATGACTCGGCACTGGTTGGCACATGGAAATGGAATCATAAGTCCAGATTGGGGGGGAGGGCATGCGATACACTCACCGGCTGTGCCCGCTCCCTAGGGATAGAGGGGCAAGGAACGTCGAAACGGCAGATATACCACGATTTCTTTTTATGGGTATGATTCTGCATTGCGGAGACGTTGCACGTTTCTCGTCTTCTTCGAGTCTCGTTACTCTTCTTTTGGGTGCCGTTTGGCGGATGGGATGGGAACTTATACACTGAAACTTGTCCCCGTCGAAGAATGGTGAAATCGGGGTGGCAATGGGTAGGGCGAGGGAGACTGGTTGTGGAAGCCATGTATTGTATTATATTGGATTTGTGCTAATAAATCGCGAACGTGGGTTGTGGTTCCCCGAAGCTTGCATTTCCGGCTCAGCGAGTTTTTTTTGTTGCATCCTGCAGCGTTCAAGCTTTTGAGAGAAGCTGTAAAATACAATTTCCCTAGACTAATTCAGCAAGCAGAATGGTGAAGTTGCTCGTATGCACTGGGTTGGTTGGTGGACTTTTGAAGTCTGATATTTCCATGTTTGGAGCACGGCTCTCATGCCAGTGATATGCTGTGGTGAGAGAGTTGGGTTTGGTGAGTCATGTCGGCGAGCGAGGCCCTGGACTTCATCGTAGTATCTGCAAACATAAATCCCAACCTCTTCTTTCTCCGCTGGATGTTGATCAGCCCGTTAAATTTGCAGTTTACGAGACGTAACTGATGACCGTGCCCAAACGTCAAAGTTAGAGGCCCACAAAACCAATAATCGCAGCTCTGACCTTCAACACCGCAAAACAGTCACTCATAGCCGCAAACTATTCAATCTAGTATGTATCACTGAATCACTCACAGAGCCGCGGATGACAGCGTGATATGAACGCAGGTCTAACTCGCTCGATTGCGTGCAGCGGTTTCATCATTGGAGGCGGCAGCAGTCAATTGCTCACGTCGTCGGTACGGATACAAGCGAGGGAATCCGTTCGCGGCAGACTCAGTACCAGACCTGCTTCGGCCTTTCTGTCAAGTGGCATCAATCGCACTCATAAGATGGCATCCGACCAGGCTACTGTACTCGCGGGTGAGTTTGGGAATCGCGCGACTGGAGGTGGTTCCCGGGGAGGTGGTCGTGGAGGACGCTTTCGCGCCAGAGGGGGCGGCGGCGGCGGCGGTGGTGGGAAGGGCAGGGAGGTCGATGTGTCGCGGGCGCTGTCGAGACTTTTGCGTCACCAGGCAGCGGCCGCGGGCGTTGCTCTCGATGCGGAGGGATTTGCGTCGCTAGAGAAGGTGGTGAGTGACTAACCTGTGGGCTCAACGACACCAGTTCAGTTCCCAACCCATCCAGACAGACCACTCCCTCCAACATATTTACTCATGTACACTCGTATTCTAACCCCCTCCCAGCTTCAATGGAGACCACTCCGCTCCCTCTCCCCCACATTCACCGAAATCGCCTCCGTCGTCCGCGACAACGACAAGCAGCGCTTCACACTCAAGCCCGACCCTAGCACCAACCCCTCCCTAGACGAGACCTCCACCGACCCTGCAGACTGGCTCATCCGCGCCAACCAAGGTCACAGCATCAAGATCGAAAATGAAGGCCTCCTCAAGCCGCTGGCCCTACCATCCGCCGACGGCTCGCCTTTGCCAGAAGGCAGCGTCGCTGTTCCCGAGACGGTCGTTCACGGGACGTACTACGCCTTTTGGCCGCGCATCGTCGAGAGCGGTGGGTTGAGGCCCATGGGGCGGAACCACGTGCATTTTAGCATTGGGCTGCCGGAGGACGAGGCTGGTGTGATTAGCGGGATGCGCAAGGACGCGGAGCTGCTGGTGTATGTTGATGTGGCGGCGAGTATGAAGGAGGCGGGGATCAAGTGGTGGATGAGTGACAATGGGGTAGTGTTGACGGAGGGGGCAGAGGAAGGGCTGGTGCCTGCCAAGTTCTTTAGGGAGGTGGTGGGCCGCACGCAAGGCGTTGGGTTGCTGTGGAGGGATGGCGAGTGGGTGAGTGATCTGCCTGAGGGGATTAAGATACGGGTGCCGCAGGGGAAAGGGAAGGTAGGCGGTGGTGGGAGGGGTGGAAGGGGACGTGGAGGTAGAGGGGATGCCCGGGCATGAGAGGACTGTCTACGTAAAAGTGATATTGTTCTTGTGGTCTGCCTGGAGTTATGGATGATGTATACGCTGTCTGTCTTCTCATAGCCCTGCCGCTGTCAAGCCATTCCCTGTGCCCAGATTGTCCATCCCTGTGTCCCCTTACCAACGCTACCGAGCCAACGTCTTTCTGCATGAAAGGGGCCGCAATACGCTCACCCAAGCCTCATGCAAAATTGATCGTCTTCATTCTTGCTCCCACTACTCGATGATCCTGACGAATAAACTAGGGACGGAACTTGATCCTCTTCACTCTCGCTTCTAGTACCCGATGATCCTGACGAATGAGCCCCTCCCAGGGACGTCAACCACGGCCACTAGCCCAGCAGTCTTAGTCTCTACCCCAAGACCGCGCCGCCATTGTCAGCCACGGTTTGCACCTTCTGATGTTCCGCAAGCCTTTTCGACTCGATTGTGAGCAGATACTTGAGGACCTCCTGGGCAATCAACTGTCGAGTTTCTTTCTTGCCGGAGCAGCCTTTCACATGTCCAAGCCCATTAGGGAAGCTGAAGGCGTCGATCCCAAAGTCGGGATGTCCGTCATAGAAGCCGCTTTTTCCCGACTCGGCAGGTCTGGTTTTGTAAGATGGGATGTTAAAGTCGAGTCGCTGGCATATCTTCGCCACTCGCTCCGTCGCGGGGATGTCGTCTTCACTGTCGGAGCCGCTTTCCTCACTCGGGTCCGCTTTGATGTTGACCTTCTCCCTCTCGGGGATGGCCGCAGGGGCGACGCTCGCAGGCTTTTCTGCAAGCGGTTTGCTCTTTGGTGGCGGTGGTGGTATTTTCTCCTTGGGGCTGTTCACCTCGGGGAACTTGACGTGCTCTTTCTGGAACTTGAGCCAGTCAACACAGCACTTCGCGGCGTAGCGCCTGGCGTCCTTCTTCTTCGCGAAGGTGGGAGCGTCCCGTGTCCCTTTGGCGTCCACCACGACGAAGCCCGCGTCTTCGCATGGGAAGATCATCATCTCGGGCGCATTCGGGCCCTTGAAGTTGCAGAAGCATCTCCACTGTTCGTTGTGGCCAGCGTCTTCGTACGAAAGCTCCACCACACCCCGTTTCTCCTTGTTTTTCGTGTCCCGGTACACTGGCAGATCGGTTAGTATGTCATGAAAAGTGGACGGGAGAGTGACGACGGGTAGCATACTCTGCAGGGCACTGATGTAGTCCCTATCGCCAATTTCAGGCTCCAGAACTGGCTTGGCTATGGACGCCTTCAGATCCGATATGGCCTTTCGCTGGGCTGCTGTGAGAGCGCTAGGGTGAGGCTGAGCTCCATATGCTTCGATCCACTCCTTGATGACCCTGAGGTCCGCCAAGTCGGCTTCAGTGGGCGGCGCCATGGTGCTGGTATTGATATTCGCGCTTCTGTTTGTCTTGGGTAACTTGTTGTGTTTCGCTTTTAAGGATATAGGCCCTTCATCGCTCGCCTTACGCTTTCCGGACTCCAAGTCGGGCGGCGGCTTTTTATAAAGAGAGCAGCAATTGCTGCTAATCGTGTCGTTGGCAGCCTCGTCGCAATGGGATGTGGGGGGTAGCTGCAGCGGAGCTAAGGTATCTGTACCTCCAGCTGCATCAGAGCCGTCTTCGTGAGAAGGAGATGAGCCCATTGCACACACGCGCGCCTATCCCGTCACCCATCAATCATGCCAACTTGGTTCTGTAACGATGTTTGGTTGGGTTTCTAGCGTTGTAGGGAGTGAGCAAACACGCAGCAGCTAAGTTTTCGGCCGGTGGTGGGGGTTCTGCAGCCGTACAGCTTGTTTGTAAGATGCAGCGGTTTAGTTACCAACTCGAGCTTGTCTATTGATCAGTTTCTGAAATGAGGCCTACAATTGGGCTTCAATTGCTATACCGTAAGATCATATTGGCTATCTCATCCGAACTACTTGCAAATCACATCCCGCTGGCGTCGTGGGCCTCAGTACCTCAACATCTCTTAACTCTTCATGGGTATCATAATCTAACTACAGGAAGCTGCCTCACGCTACGCCTCGCTTCGGCACCGCCGTCTAGCCTGAGCCAACGTATCGCATTAGTCCTCCTCGAAAAAGTCGCCTCCGTCACTATCGCCGCCATCATCGTGTGCTGCCCCGGCGGGCTGTGACGGCTTCGTCTTTTCCCAAGACTTTCCTTTCTGGGACGGCCTTTCTTTCTCCGCCTTCGACTTGGCCGGGTTGCCATCTCCTTGCTGCCTCTCTTGCTTCTTATTGGAGGCGTGTGTCTTTGCATGACCTGTGGCCATCGGTGCAGACGAATCGGCCTCATCAGGCACCGTCTCTGCTTGTCTATTTTGCACTTTCTCCAACGCTACCTTCCCCTCCTCTCTAGCCTTCTCGATCACGGTCCACATTGGCGGCCTCGGCGCATGTAGGTACTGTGCTGCTGTGGGTTTATCGCCCTTCTTCTCCCCGGGGGGCGACGCATAGAGGCTGACATAGGTCTCCAGGAAAGGGTAATATATGGCGTAGTCAAGGTCAACCTCGGCGATGTGGAGATCGGCCTGTACTTTGGCGATTTCATCTGCATCCTTGAGTTCGGCCAGTTGCCGCCTTAACTGCTTTGCGAGTCTTGTAGCCTTTTGCCGCTCTTTGTCACAAAAGCAATGTCAACATTTCTGTGTCTCACACTCCTATCATTGATGACGTTCGGCTTACCAAAGAACCTGACCATGTGGTATTTCCCGATCATGTAGCTCCTGTGCTTCCTCGCCTTGCCCTCTGCAATTCGCTGCTTGTGGGCAGCCAGCTCTCGTTCGAGTTCAATTTGCTTGTCCGCAGGTATCTTCAGGTTGTCTCTAGCGAGGAGCCGCTCGATTGCGCGCGCCCGCTTCTTGATAGCACCGAAATTCTCTTCGCTCACGTCGACTTTTTGGCGCTTAGACCAGTGTTTTTGGGGGGCGGTTCGGGGCCGGCCGCCTTCTTGGTTGCCCGAGGGCTCGGCTTCGGAATGCGGTCTCTTCATACCCATCGTGGCGCGATTCCTGCTGCTTTGATCGACTTGGGTTCGAGAAGGTGAGGATCAGTTTGTTCTAGAAAGAAAAAAAGATCGGGGCGGTCTGCCGCCCCACCTTCAAGCTGGCGGCAGGCACCACCTCCAGGGTTAGGGTACTGCCTCTTGGCACAGAGCCCCCCTGTTCTCGCAAGCGGCGGGCGACTTGCGACTGAGTCTCATACATCTCATACACGATGAAATGCTTGTGCTCACATTCCATTGACTATGACCCAATCCAATGTCTCTGAGCTGCGGGACTCTGGATTTCACCATCGTGCCTCATACTGGGCGGTCTAGAAAGTAGGAGCTGACGACTTTCGCCGCACCAGCCAAGCCAATCGCCTCGCGTTGTGAGCGTTCGGTTCGACTTCGCGGCCTGAGCTTGGAGGTTGGAGCTTGGAGCCCGGGATTCCACTGCAGCAATGGACCGCCCCGAGCCTGGCCTGATCAGATGGTCACCCAGCGCCTCCCGCGACTCGTTTCTGCATATCAATGTGCAGCATCGCGTTGTTCAGATCTACGAGCCCACAGGCCACGCGCAGAGAGGGCGGTTCGACTACCGCAAGCTTGCAAAGCACGATGACCTCCCGCCCCTTACCGCCTATGACTGGTCACCGTCTCACCCTGGCCTCGTTGCCGTCGGCACTTCGACTGGTGTGGTCAACCTCCTCCGTGTCGACGACGGCTCTAATGCCTACTTGGAGCTGAGCCTCAAAATGGCGCGCACCTGCCACGCCGTGGCATTCAACACAACCGGCAAGCTTGCAGTCGCCCTGGACAGGGTTCGGAGCGACAACTGTCTGTACATCTGGGATGTCAGCCGCCTTTCTACGTTGGACCCCTCGCGCTCTGGCTTCCCCTCTGACACCGACCCCTTTTCGGACCCCACCGACCGTCTCGAGGCGAGCGTCTCGGTCTCCAGCGTCAAGTTCTTTGAGGACAACCCCAATGTGCTTGTTGCGGGAATCAAAGGCCAGGGTCTCCGAATACATGATCTGAGAGAGCAGGGCCATGGCGCTGTCATACACTTTCCAACAAAGTGCTGCAATAACCTAGCTATTGACTATGCTGACCAGAACTACTTCGCGTCTTCGGCACTGGACCAGCCAGGTATCATGGTATGGGACCGGCGGGCTACTCACCGCCAGGATGCGACTTCCCCTTACGTCGATGCCGTTGATCGCGACGGTATGCCGTGGGGCGGCGCCTTGCGCCTTGACCGAGCTGTGGAGATGGAAGCTGATCCTGTCCTGATGGACAATAAGAACTCCTTTATCAGATCGATCCGCTTCTGTCGAGATCACCCAGGGATGCTTGCTGTGCTCTCACGAACTGGCCAGCTGAGGATTCTATCGACGAGACACGAATACGTCGACTCGGACGCTAGGGTGGATGGCAGCCCCGAACTTTTGGAGGTGAGGAGGTCGTATGAAATGGATCCCCTCTACGCCGAGGGTGGCCACAAAAATGACAAGATTGTCTCTTTCGATTGGATTACCTTGCGTTCCCCGGTTGTTCAGCCTAGGCTGCTCGTGCTTCGAGCTAGCGGTGCCCTTGCCGTGCTGGAAAAGCCGTCTTTCACCTCAGAGTACCCGTTTAAGTTGATCCCATGGCAAGCTCCATATCGTGGGTTGGAAGGTGATTTTTTCTCTCCCAATTTTCCCGCTATGCAGTGCTAATTGGCTTCCAGAGGGGTCTTCATACCACACACCGTTTGAGCTCGAGCCATCGCAGGCTCACGGTCTTCTTGGGCCGCTGTTTACGGAAAGGGCGCTATCTGACATCCCCCTATTTGGATCTGACAGACCTAATATAAACGCTGTGGTGGAAAGGGTCATATCTTCTCACACAGATGTTGATGACATGATGGCGGAAATGACTGCCGAGGAGCCCGATATTCCTGCCATATTTCTGCAGGCTTCTTCCCTCGCGGAAAAGCTGTCGGCATTAAGACTCGCTTCGCAAGAGACGCCATCAAGCCAAGGTGGACCGCAAGACACAAATGGTCAAGTAAGCCCGCCGTTGGGAAATGTGCCGTCATCCCAGCTGCAAAGGCATGAGAAGCTGCTCACCGAAATAAAAACCATGGGCCGTTTGTCAAACAGGGCTCAGGCGGTTTTAGATCATACCATGCTGCTCCGCGCAAGAGAGGGGTACCTCTTCAACTATGGAAAAAATCAAAAGATCGTAGCAGATGACAGTTGGCTTCGGGATATCTGGGCCTGGGTTGCTGGTAAGAGATCTCCGCTCTATTCGTCGAGTGACACCGAAAAGAAACTAAAATTTTACCCCAAACTAGGCGCAGAGGAAGCCGCATCGGATGGAGGAATGATATCGCATCCATTGGATGTCGGATACTTAGGGGTTTACACGATATGGACTAACGATCTCGGTAAGCAGCTGACCGCTAGACCACAGGCATGGGTTTCTAACTGCGAACAGGGAGCAAATCCCACTCGAGACTCTCAGATGGCTCACCACCTCCCGACCGAACTGGGTGGGAGCGTTGCCTGAATGCCATCAACAAGAAACTAGGGGTTCCCAAGTTTGACGGCGTAGAAACACGCTGGCCTCACCATAGGGAGATTTGCGTAGAGATGTGCAACTGGGGCCGCTCATCGGATTCTGATCTCGACCACGGCGGCTCTACCCCGAACCTACGAAAAGACTCAACCTGGCACACCATGGCAGCTGCCCATGCCTTGTTCAGAGGAGACACAAAGAGGGCCATCCGGATACTGAAACAAGCAAGCACAGAGCATCCAGAGCTATTATTCGTATCACTCGCTCTTCAACTGGTTGGAAAGACCGACGACAGCGGCACCAAAGAGGCGCTTGATTTTGATGAACGGGTTGCTTCTAAAACAGACCCGTACCTCCGCGCGATATCGTCCATCATTGCCACCGGCGACTGGGGTCAAATTGCGAACCAACGGTCCCTCCCGTTACGCGATCGCGTTTTCGTCGCAGTCCGCAACTTCACCGATGATGAGCTTACAGCATGGCTGCGGCAGGAGACCTCAACCGCTATCAAATCAGGCGATATTCAAGGCATTGTGCTGACGGGCATCACGGACCCACTCGTCGACCTGCTGGCTTGTTATGTT